>JAEEGL014835896.1_pt1 | contig 13451 bp, 24 predicted proteins | sample 9134231 | NCBI WGS metagenome assembly JAEEGL01 (sample SAMN16246548, study PRJNA631951) | gut metagenome | biome: gut microbiome; feature: rumen; material: fiber-attached | host: Bos | place: Iran: Karaj | collected 2018-10 | reverse complement strand
GCCGACAATCAGATATTCTTCGACATCGACGGCAAAAGAGTATGGATACAAGGCGGCATATTTCTGTCCGAAGAATACTAACAACCATCAATATATAAGAAAGGAGCGACACATGGCAGGGATAGACTTTGACGAACTAACAAAGAAGATAGCCAGCTACGGCAAGGATGATATCCGCGAGAGCTTGGAGGAAGCACTAAGTGGCGTATATGGAGACAATCGCATCGACGCTTACGCCATAATCCTCTGCGAGTACGGGAATCCGCCAACCCACCAAATCATAAGCGCGGGCAGCGGAAACCTGTTAGCGGATAATCTAGTCGATATGCTGGAGGAGAACCCAGAGCTGAATATAATATTCACGAGAGAAAGAACAAAGCGAGTGATGAAACGGCTAAAAGATAAGTATAATAAGAAGTAACACCCAAACACTTAACGATATGGAAAAGACAACGAACACACAAACCAAGAAGAGAACCCATCGACGCAGCCCGATGGCACTACTCTACCACCTGCTGCCGAGCTACGAAGACCGTCAGAAACTCATGCTGCCACACTTGCACCCGGCACCGAAGGCACATAAGCTGTGGCGACGGAAGACACAGCGGTATAAGGTTAACGACAGGAGCGGACGCAAACACTAACCATAAAGAAAGGGAATACACATGGCAAGAAAATTCATAGTCGAACAGAACACAGCCGAGGAAGTGCTAGAGAGACTTCTCGGGGATATAGATGATAGAGACATAATAGATTGGCACGGAGTAGAAGGTGCTGACGGCATCGAATATAAGTGCATACATTTGAAAGAGCGAAGCCTGGACTTCACCGTATACGACTATAACGTTCTCAAGGGCATAACCTGGAGAGCTACCAACATGCGGGCAAGAGAAATAGCACAAACCCTCTGCCACATGCTTGCAAGCCCCACCTTCCAGAGGGAGATTAACGAAGCACAGGAGGGAGATAAGTGAGAATTGAGAAACACTTAACACTTAAACATTATTAGATATGAAGAAACAAGTGAAATACGGCGTGTACCTCACGCCTGGCGTGAATGGGGGCAAGCCCTATGTCGACACCGTGCCCGTCTACACGTCGCGGAGCATCCACAGAAACTCGGACGAGCATATACTCAACGTATTCGACACACCCGAGGAGGCACAACAATATATCAGGGAGGAGTGCCATGAGTAAGAGCCACAACATTTATGTCGCCAGCAGCTGGCGCAACGAACACCAACAGGCGTTAGTCAAGCTACTCCGAGAACAGGGGCACGAGGTCTATGACTTCAAGCACCCTGGAGACAATGAAGGCTTCAGCTGGAGCACCCTAGACAAGAATTGGCAGAATTGGACGATGGAGCAATTCAGACTGTATCTCAGAAGCTATTGCGCATATTACGGCTACAGCAGAGACTTCGCCGCGATGAAAGCTGCCGACACCTGCATCCTCTGCCTGCCCTGCGGAAGAAGCGCACACATCGAGGCTGGCTGGATGAAGGGAGCAGGGAAAAAAGTTATCGCCTACATCCCCAGAGGAGAAAGAATAGAACCTGAGCTTATGTATGGAATCCTTGACGGAATAGCCCTCGATTTTAGCGAAATAATCAAATATCTAAACGTAGGAACAATATGAGTAAGCGTCACACCAAGAAGGGTGCCTATATCCGCACCCGCAAGAGCGAGCTCCGCGCCGAAGCACGGCAGTATGCCTCGGAGAGCTACGAGCCGAAACAGACGAAAAGTAATTAACCCCTAAACCCCTTAAACCCATGAAAGCAAAACTAACTTATGGAAAGCTGTCGTTCGAATGGGAGACACCAGAGAACGACGTAGGGGTAGTGCTGAGGCAGATACTCTCGGCCTACCCGGACAGGGAGCCTGTGCCCGCCACGGTGCCGGAGATAAAGCCTATAGAGGTGCCGGAACCAGAGCACGAGGAGGAGCCAGTAACCCCCATCGAGGAGGAACCCGAACCCGAACGCCCCCAAACCATCCCGCCCGAGCCGACGGAACGCGAACCCCTGGGAAAGGCAATAAAACGACTCCGAGAGGAGAAGAAGATGCTGAACGCAAGTCAGAGCATCGACGGAAAAGTGGAGAAAAAGAAGGGACAGCGTGGCGGTAAGCTGAACACCTGTTCCGTCGTGCTGCGCAAAGGTGGCGACGTGAAGTGGTTCGAGACGATGATGGAGGCATCATTCTTTCTAGAATGCCACGTCAGTGCCGTCTCAAAGGCCGTCAAGAACAAAACCACCATCAAAGGATGGGGGGTGGAAAGAGACGAATCCCAAACCAACCTATAAAAGCCATGAAGTACCTAGACAAGATATCATTCGTAAAGTCGGTTTCCGGCTTGGGATGGGTGCCACTGACCGAAGAGATTGGCAACCTCCCCATCCGCAAGGGCAAACTGTACGTCTTCACCGACGGCACACATTACGCCATCGGCGACAGCGACAATCACGGTGAGCTGTTGAAGCAAATATGGTTTGAGCCGACGCACATGGCACTCATCGACAAGCCTACGGAGCTGCCGAAGGAGGTGCTGCCCGAATACGTGTCGACACACAAGCAGACAATCCTGATGCTGAAGGAGGAGATATGCCCGGACTGCCAGTGCCTACAGCACCCCGCCTGCGCTGAAGAGATACCCTGCTGCATGTGCGACAAAGAGACCTACGCCACCTGCAACAGCAAGCAGCCGTGCGAGAAGAAAGGAGGCAAGCGATGAGAAAGGGTCGGTATTCCTTCAGCGTCTACAGCTTCGGCAAGTACTACCCCCACACCGTGACGGTGTATATCGTGGGAGAGACGGCGACACAGTACATCATCCGCATCCCGTGCGCCATCCGCCAGCACGCACCGGGCGACACGATGAGGGTGATGAAGAAGAGCGTGAAGTTCGACGACGAGAAACCGAAGGCGACACCCAACCCCAGACGCGAGTACGACTACACCAACGCATTTTGGAACAGATAACAACACCAATTAATCAATACATTTATTAACAATCAAAAATTTTACCACTATGACAAACGCAATTGTAATCATCATTTTGCTAGCCATGCTAGCCTTCACCTTCGCCATGTACAACAGAATGGGCGACATGATTGAAAGAATGGATCGGCGCGACGACAACCTGACAGGGCTCACCTACAAGCTGACCGAGATGCGTAACAATGCCAACGATGCCGGGAAGAAGTCGGCAGCAGCGTTGGAGAGCATCCACGAATGCCTGAAGGAAATCCGAGATAAAGTAATAAATATAAACAACAAAGCCGATTTTCTTTCAGACATTAGCCATGAGCTGTGTGAGGTTTCAGAAGACGTGAAGTACATCAAGAGCCTGTACGAAAAGGCAGCCGAAGAAGCCGAGAGAGGCAGAGAGCCAGGGGTAGCATACGACAACGGCGATACGCCACAGCCGGAGCCCGAACCCGAAGTTGCAGCCCCTTCGTTTGAGGAGTCGCAAGGGGAGGTTCTCCCCAAAGTTGAGGAGGGGATAGTAGAAGCTCCCACGGCGGAAGAATAGAAAGGAGGATGACACATGGCACAGATGGAATACAAAGCTCCTAGAATCGTAGTTGCCGCATTCACGATTGAGAACGGCTTCGCGCTGAGCAATCCGGGCATGACGGAAGCGATAGAAGACTGCGGCTACTACGAAATAGGCGACCCGAACCCTTGGTATGAGCATGGAGACCCCATGACTGAGGGTATCGTCAGCGGACAGCATATTTATTTCAGACAATAATATCCCGCTCGTCAAAAAGCCTCGCACGTCTGGGAGTGGGGCGAGAGCTCCCTCCCAGAGCCAAGCCAATCACCATTGAGGGAAATGCGTAGGAATGCACCCCCGCCAGGGTAGGCTCGCCAAAGCAACCCGGCAGCGATGGAGTGGGGAGAAATCCCCCTCCACCGCCAAAGAAAAAAGAGAACATTGAAAAATTTGGCGCAACCCACATTTCGTAATAGGTTCTGGTAAACCTTACAAACGGCACCTTCGCGAGAGGCTGCTCAATAGCCCGCAGCTATAACGTGGGAACGGGATGCTCCGCTGGGAGCCGCGAAGGGCAAACTTGTGTATCAAGAGAGAACATACGTAATTAACAAATAAGTTTAACCAGTATTTTAATAAAGTTAATCAATTATTAATGTTTAACCAGATTAGAGGAATATAGCTCAAAAGAGCCTCCGACAGGGTTGAACGTTTGCGGCAATGGCCGGATTAACTGCAAAAGAACTGGGGAACCTTCCTCTGTTAAACGTGTGTTATGTAAATCGTTTTGCATCGGGGGGATGCGTCGTGAGACGCTACCCCTCGCAAACCTGTGAAACAGGAGAGTTCTTTTAAAGCTAATCAACAAAATTATTAACTAAAACGCCGTGACAAGGACACGGCAGGTTTCAAAGAGCATTTGCTTTTCTGAGCGACGCAAAGAGAAACTGAGTCTTTCTGTTAATGATGGAGGCTAAATCTTACCTAGCAAGACTGCCTTTCTTGTTGAGAAGCAAAAACGTATTTATTATGTTGTTACACTCAGGGGCGGGAATGCCGTGAGGCGCACCCTGCAGAACCTGTGGCGCGGCAGCGGTCCGAGGCGCGGACGGTGGGCTTATATCCCACAGGGCGAGGGTTCGACTCCCTCCTACCGCACGAATGAATTGAGAATGGAGAATGGAGAATGGAAAAGAAAAAGCTTCTACACTGTAAAGACTGCCCATTCTACCGGGCGCAATGGGGCGAGTGCTGCTTCGGCGGTGGCTGGGAGCACTACCCAGAGCCCGACGACGAATGCGCGAGGGGATATGAGGAGAATAGAGAATTGAAAATTGAAAATTGAGAATTTAAACCTTAAATCCTAATAACATGGCAAAGATTTTTGAACAAAAAGAAGCGGACAGAGTTCCGAAGACAAGGCTCGAAAAGATACTGACGCACGAGATTAACGAGTATATCAAGTGGGTCGACGAGCTGAGAGAACAGAAGCGCGTACTTATGCACGAACTGAAAATCGCCCTCAAATCGATGGAACAGCAGAGCATCACCCGCATCTACAATGACGATGTGAACATGATGAAAGGAGGCACGCTATGATGTACTATATCGACCGCCCCGCCACTTGGAAGGCTGCCAACAAGAAGTGGGAGGAGGTGCAGCAATATGTATTGGGAGCCTACAGCAACGCGACCGTTGCAGATGAGAAGACGAAAGAGGCCATCTTCGACGACATTAAAAACATCGTCTCCAAACTCGACAAGAAATACCCTCGTACTAAGAAGCTCGTCGTAGCCTATCGCGACTTCTATATTAGTTGCTACGCTGAAGGAGCCTTGAGCTCATCGAGAGCAGAATCGTATGTCTTCACGCTACAGTTCCGACCCGTCGACAAGATGTACAACACCTACACCCCCGAGGGCAAACTGGGAGTGTGGGTGCGTAATGATGAGTACGACAGCTACACGCCAGACTTGCGCTGGATGATGATGAGAGGAGGTGAGGAATGATGCGTAAAGATATTCGGATAACCTGGCTACCTGGAGACAATTATGCCATCGAAGGGGTAGCAAAAGATGTTACTACGGGGAAAACAGAAACCTATTACGGAAACAAAATAGATGCAGTCTTATACCTCATCAAAGCATTATTTTACCTGCTGCACACACATAGATTTCCAATTGTAAATATCATCGTGATAGGACACGAACTATGCGAGGAAGGAGGTCAGGAATGAGATTAGATCTGAACATCACATGCAGCTATTCTGTCGGGCTCACATTAGACATACCCGATGATGTTCCTGAAGACATAGCAAAAAGGCTTGTAGAACTAGGAAACGGAGATCAATATGAGTTAGACCCCGAAAGAGACACAGACGTTGATGATTGGCTCAACATCAACATCAACGAGAGAGACGCTTACGACTGGAAATACACCATAATCGAAGCCAAGATTTTAACCGATAATGAAAAGAAAGGAGGCGAACAATGATGCACACATATCACTGTACCTTTATGGTTCTAGGTACAGATAGATTCGAAAAGCGCGACATCAAGGCGCGGAACTTTTTCGATATGAAAGAGATTTGCCTAGAGAAGATGCCGGGGCACTGGTTTTTATACTCTTGGCTGAGAGCGAAACGCAGACTCAGAAATAAAAAAAGATGCAGACTATGAAAAAGAAGCAATTGCACCTCCCCATGAAGGAGGATTGGTATAAGGCGGTAGACTGCGGATGGAAGCCTGAAGAGTACCGCGAGCTGTCGCACCATTGGCTCTCGAGAATATGCCAGTACTACAAGCAGTGCAGCTACAAAGGCATACGCCCCCGCTGCATCAACGAACTCAGCTGCCCCTTCTGCACCAAGATTACGCCCAAGGTGTCCGAGGTGGTGATGCACAAGGGCTATAAGAAAGACACCACAATGACACGAATGACTTGGAAGATACGAGAGATAGTTATCGGCAAAGGCGACCCCAAATGGGGCGCACCGGACTACCCCGTGCTAATCATCCGACTAGGAGAAAGGATAACCGAAGAATGCCAAAAGTAAAGATAGACCCATTCAGCAACGGCACGGAGGCGATGCTGTGGGAGGAGCGGAACTGCGGGCGCTGCGTGAAAGGCTCGTTCCTGAAGGAAGACGAGAAGACGGGCGAGCTGAGGTACACCAACGCCGACAGCCACAAGCTGCCGAGGTGCCGCATACAGCGCGACATCATGCTGCGCAGCTTCGGCGACGTGGAGATTGACGAAGAGACGGTAGAGGTGTGCCGCAGCTTCGTGATGAACGGCACCCCATGCCCGCGATTACTCACCTCGCGACCGAAGCGGAGCAAGAAAAGCAACGGCAAAGCCATTCAATTAGCCCTAGAACTATGAGATACGTCGAAGTAGAAATCAAGCTACCCACCCACAAGGAGTACAAGGTTCTGGAGTTCCGCAATAGAGACAAGTACCCCGCCATTAAAGCCACCCTCAAACAGATGGCTAGAACCTGCGGCTGGCAATGGTTTCGCATCGGCATCGGGCCAAACTGGAGCAAGAAAATTTATTAATCACTAATACCTAATACTCTATAATATCATGGCAATACTAATACATACCCCTGAGAAGAGAATATGCGGAGAGCAGCCTTGCTGGCTCCCTGAAAACGAGTTTAAGACTAACGGCCGCTGCGCCTTCACCGGATGCCTGCTGCCCTATACCTGGCAATGCAGACGCGCCGACAGCGAATCAGCAGCTGAAGAGGAAGCGTTGGCACGTCGCTACCCGAACGAAGTACACGTCGTCGTCATTGACAAGGACGGCAACAGGACGCGCTACAACGCGCTGGCCGACGTGTGCAAAGCCTTCGACGTGGGTATTAATTACGTCCGCTATCATCGCAATCGCGGAACAATCAAGAAAGGAGGTATGGAAGGCTACAAGATAATAGTATGAAAGAGCGAGAGGTATATATCAACAACAGCAACGGGCGGCGCGAAGGCAAGGCTACCCCAACTGCACACGCTACATCCGCGAAGACCTGGTGCGCTGGCTCATCACCAAGTACAGAGCCGAACGCTACATCAACCGCGCACTGCGCAAGAAGCTACAAGAACTAGAGCAAAGACAGAACCCATGAAGTACTCCCAAGACGACATACAGACGCTGAAAGAGCAGACGGACATCGTCCGTGTGATAGAAAACTACGGCATAGAGCTGAAGAAGAAAGGCGCACACTACCAATGTTGCTGTCCGCTGCACAACGAGAAGACTCCCTCCTTCATGGTTGACCGAGCCAAGGGCACGTGGCACTGCTACGGCTGCCAGAAGCACGGCAACGCCATAGACTTCATCATGGAGTATAAGCATGTAGAGTTCGTGGAGGCTGTTGAGGAGCTGGCACGCATCATGAATTACCAGCTGACCGAGCAGACAGCGATGAGCAAAGAGGAGCTGCTGAAGAAAGAGCGTCGGCGGGCACAGATTGAGATTAACAAGAAGGCCATGCAGCTCTTCAAAGAGCAGCTGGAGAAAAACCCCGTGGCGAAAGCCTACGTGAAGCACCGCTGGAACGACGAGAGCATAGAGCACTGGGATATCGGCTATGCGCCCGATGACAGCGACTGGCTGTTTCGAACCCTGCTAGAAAAGGGCTGCAAGATGGAGGAGCTGCTAGCCTCTACCCTATTCCGCCGTGATGAAGAAGGGAGACCGCGGTCGTACTTCCGCAACCGCATCATGCTCCCCGTCTACAATAACGCCAACGAGCCGATAGCCTTCTGCGGTCGCACACTGAAGGCGGGCGACAAGACGAAGTACTTGAACAGCCCGAACAGCGAAGTGTATGTGAAAGGCAAGGAGATGTACGGCTGGAGCTTCGCCCGTCACACCGTGCGGAAGAACAACGAGGTGCTGCTAGTGGAGGGCAACCCCGACGTGATAAGGATGCACGAGATAGGCGTTACCAACGCCGTCGCCACCTGCGGCACAGCACTGACGGACGAGCATGTGAAGATATTGGCGCGGTGCTGCAAGAATGTGGCGATGATGTACGACGCTGACAAATCCGGGCTAGCCAGCACCGAGCGCAACGGCAAGCTGCTGTTGGCGGCGGGGATGGCTGCCTACGTGCTGACTATCCCCGACGGACCGCCAGACGAGACCGGCAAACCCACCAAGCAGGATCCCGACAGCTTTTTCTCCTCCCAACAACAGTACGACGAGTTTGTCAAGACGCACCGCAAGAACTACGTTTACTGGTACGTCGAGCAGAAGAAAGAGACGTGCCAGGAGCCGTCGGACGTGGCCGCACTGCAGCTGGAGGTTGCCACCATGCTGCTGCCGCTGCCCGAGAACGAACAGATAGCCTACGCCGCCGGGCTGGCTGGCGTGCTGGGCAACCGCGAAGGCTGGGATGCCTCATTCAGAGAAGCAAGGAGAAAGCAGCAGAAGACAAAGAAGCTCAACGAACAGGGCTACGACTCGTCGATGCAAGAGATGATAGACTTGTACGGCTTCCACGAGGCGGGCAACAGATACTTTGTGAGAAAAGGTAGCGGCGAAGGCTACGACGTAGAGGTGTCGAACTTCACCATGGAGCCTTTGCTGCACATCGAGAGTGCGGTGAATGCGAAGCGTATCTTCCGCATCACGAACTTCAGGGGCGTGTCGAGAGACATAGAGATATCGCAAAAAGACTTAGGCAGCCGTGCCTCGTTCCGCAACGTTGTGGCGAGTCGCGGCAACTTCATGTTTACGGGCAAAGATGAAGATTTAGATAAGATATTAATATACCTATATGATAACACCGTGACGAGTGTTGAAATAGTGCAGCTGGGCTGGCAGCCCGACGGCGAGTTCTGGGCTTGGGCTAACGGCATCATCACCAAGGGCGGGCAATGGATTCCCGTCAACGAATTAGGCATCGTGGAGTATCGCGAGAGGCACTACTATATAGCCGCCTGCTCGTCGACGACGGCACAGGATGCGCAGTTCTACCAGTACGAGCGTCGCTTTATACACACACCAAGCAACGCCGACTTGCTGGTATGGGCGGGCAAATTCATAGCCACCTATGGCGACAACGCCAAGATGGGGCTGTGCTATGCCATAGCGTCGCTATTCCGCGACATCGCCATCAACAAGTTCCGCAGCTTCCCATTGCTGAATATCTTCGGACAGAAGGGCAGCGGTAAGACGAAGTTCGTCATGTCGCTGCTGCGCCTGCTGGGCGACGCTGAGGAGGGCCCGAACGTATACACCTCGTCGAAGGCCGCCATCGGCGATCACATGAGCAAGGTGTTTAACGGCTATGTGCACCTGGACGAGTATAAAAACAGCATCTCGCCCGAGGTGATAGAGATGCTGAAGGGAGCTTACGAGAACCGCGGGCGCATGAAAATGGATATGGATAGAGACAAGAAGCGGATGCAGGTGCCGATGAATTGTGGCGTTATCCTGTCAGGCCAAGAGCAGACGACGGCCGACAACGCGCTATTCTCGCGCGTCATCTACCTGACGATGGAGGCAACCAAATTCACCGACGAGCAGCGCGACATCTTTGAAGACCTGAAGGAATACGAACGTCAGAGCCTCACCCCCATCACCAACAAGATAATCGCACTGCGCGAAAAGGTGGAGAAGAACTTCACCGCGAGCTACCAGGCGGTGCGCGACGAGCTGAAGCAGCTGGTGACTACCTCGAAACTCGACGGGCGCATACTCGAGAGCTACACCATCATCTTAGCCTTCCTGAAGTGCGTAGACAGATACCTGCCCCTTCCCTTCGGCTATAGCGACATGGTTCCCATCGCTGTCAAGTATCTGTTGAGACAGAACAACGCCGTGAATGAGACAAACGAGGTGGCGGAGTTCTGGAGAGGTGTAGAGACGCTGCTGAACAACGGCGAGCTGGATGTGGAGTTCGACTTGCGCATCCGCCGTGGCAAATCGAACTTCACCTGTTACAAGGGCGAAGGCTCAGACCGCCGAGCAGTGGAGTATACGCAGCCTTACGACGTGGTGTACCTCAACCCGACGAGAGTGTTCAGCGAATACCTGAAGCTGTGCCGCTCGAGAGGCACGAACACGATACCGGAGCCGTCGCTACGCTACTACCTGAAGAGCCAGGAGGAGTATATGGGCGACTACAGCACCACCTTCACGGTGCCGCAGCGCAACCGCGAATACGACGGCAACGGCAACCATCCGACAGTGAAGAAAAGCCGTGCCTTCATCTACAACTACCAACGGCTACAAGACAGCTACGGCATAGACTTGGATATCATACCCAGCGGAATGATGGAATTACAACCCAACACCAATGAATAAAAACCTAATCACAGTAGAGCTGCACCTGTCGGCACTGGCATGGCACGTGCTGAAGCGGGAGTGCGGTACCGACAGAACAGGAGCGGTGCTGCTGCCGGGCTCGAGATACTACAACCTAGTAGTGTCGCAGCTGGAGCGGCGCTACATCACGCCAGGAGCCTACATCACCAAGGGAAACAAAGGCGAGGCAGGGAGAGTGATGATAACGATATACGACTTCAGGCGGTATGGCTGCCATGTGAGACCGGACAGACAGGAGCGGATAAGCAAAGTAATAGAAGACGACGAGAAGCACCGGCTCTGTCTGCTGGTGGCGGCACTGCACGCCACCGGATTGCCGAGAGACACCTGTATGCGCTGGCTGCTACTGAAAGAGGGCTACAACTTCGAGGCGATGAACTTTGCCAAGCTGAAGAAGCACTACCAGCGGAACTACGGTATGCTGGAGGGAGAGCTGGAGCAGAACCGGCTAGACATACGGAAGCAGAAGAGATAAAAATTTAATCGCGAATTGTCCCTACTAACAAAATAGATACAATATTATGCCAAAAATCACACCGAACGATCCCGCGATGTCGATGCCGGGATGGAAGAAAGTTAGCTTCATCGACAGAGTATACGTGCGCAACTACCGCAGGCTGGGAGGCAGCGTAGCCTTCAACATCACCGAAGGAGAGCAGCTGTACAGCTTCACCTGCGAGAAGACACAGCAGAGTTGCGAGCAGGCAGACAACGCCTACTCGCATAGCATTGAAGTACAGGTAGGAGTGCGGGCTAGGAACTACGAGCCACTGTTTGACACGATAAGCACCAAGAGCCTCATCGTCATGCTGACAGACTACAACGGCGTAGACTGGGTGGCGGGCTCGCCCGACGAGCCGCTGGCGATGACGTGGCGCGAAGGCGACAGCGGCCCAGGAGAAGCCAACCCCGCCATCCTCACCTTCAGCGGTGAGACGCAAGACCCCTTGCTGACACGATTCATCCCCTAGTGTTCCACATCCCAGATAGGTAAAACCTGCCGAAAAGCCCCAATTTTGGGGCTTTTTTGCTTTTCATGGGTTCGGTTTGTCCCTTAGACAACAGCTAATTCGCTCTACTTTTGCAAAAAATCTATTACACCCCATGACTAAACCCACATTCAATATCCGCTGCGCTGCAGCGAACCCATCGCACGCCGAGATAGACATCTTCGGCATCATCGGCGACAGCTGGTGGGATGAAGAGACGAACACTATACAATCCGTCACCGACCGACTGAAGGAGGTGAAAGCCTTGGAGGCGGAAACGGTGACGGTGAACCTTAACAGCCTGGGCGGCGACGTAAACCATGCGCTTGCCATCTATGAGGCACTGGCAGCATTGGGCGACAAGCTGACGGTGAAGATATCGGGCTACTGCGCCAGTGCCGCCACGGTGATAGCCATGGCAGCGAAGAACAGACTGATGTCGAAATACGGGCTGTTCCTCGTGCACAAGTGCTGGAGCTACACCTCAGGCAACGAAAACGAGCTGGAGGCAGAGCTGGAGGCACAGCGCACCGTCAACGCCACGCTGAAGCAGCTCTACCTAGACCGCGCAGGCATCGACGAGGCGAAGCTAGACGAGCTGATGGAAGCCAACGACGGCAAGGGCAGATGGCTGTCGTATGACGAAGCGTTGGAGCTGGGCTTCGTGACCGGCACCTTCACCGAAGCCAGCAAGAAGAAGGCGATGCTAGCCTCTGCCGCCGAGCTGGAACTGCTAGGGCTCCCCAGCCTAGGCGATAAGAAACAGCGCAGCAACTTTTTCAAGGACTTAATCAACCAATTGTTTAACCAAAAAACCGAAACGCAAACCATGAACAGACAACAGATTACTACGCTGGTATGCCTGGCCGCACTCTTTGCCGACGGCTTGAACTTCGACGAGGAAGGCAACGCCATCCTCTCGCAGTCGGAGCTGGAGAGCATTGAGGGCAAGCTGAAAGCCATGCAGCAGGACGCTGAGGCGAAGCAGAGCCGCATCGACGAGCTGACGCAGCAGAACCAGGAGCTGACCGAGAAGCGCGACGAGCTGCAGCAGCTGCTCGACAGCCACACCACCACCAACACCCACGTCGACGGCGAGGATCCAAAGCCCGCCGGTGACAGCTACGCCGAGTTCCAGAAGAAGAGCTCCTATTACCCGGAGATAAAGAGGGAACTAGGCCCAGCCTAACCACCCACCGGCCCCGCCCCACAACCGGCTCCCGCCCCATCCCCTCTTTAGAGGGGTGCCACGAAGTGGCGGGGTATGCAAAAAAAACTTTCAATTTTCAATTATCACTTTTCAATTTTAAGAACTATGCCTAACAATTCACTGACAGTTGCACAGATCATCGCAGATTATGGTGCATACTACGAAAATGCAGGGCAGACCAAAGCCCGCCTTCTGAACGGATTGATGCAGCCCAGCGTGACGCTGCAGATCCCCGGCATTCGTCACATTAAAACCAACGACACCATCTATCGTTTGGCCAATCCTATTTTTGCAAAGGTGCTGCAGGGCTTCCAGAAGCAATTCACCCCGAACGGCAACCTTGACTTCCATCCCAACGAGATTCGCCAGTGCCATGTGAAGGTCGACCTCGAGGTTGAGCCGCACG
>JAEEGL012993000.1_pt1 | contig 13451 bp, 12 predicted proteins | sample 9134231 | NCBI WGS metagenome assembly JAEEGL01 (sample SAMN16246548, study PRJNA631951) | gut metagenome | biome: gut microbiome; feature: rumen; material: fiber-attached | host: Bos | place: Iran: Karaj | collected 2018-10 | reverse complement strand
ATCCTTTTGCGTCATTAAAACTAGTTGCATTAACAAATATTGGTAACATTATTAAGAATACGATTAATATTTTTATTCTTTTCATATTTTCACCTATAATAATAATAACATAAAATAAAAAACACTTAAAGTGTTTTTTATATTAAAATTAACCTAGTTCCATTCTTTATATTAGTATTTTTAATTACAACATTTAAATCATAAACATCACCAGAAGTTTTACTCATAATTACTGGTTCTCTTCTCTCATAATAATCATCAGACAATTCTGGGATAGCTTTTTTAAGAACTGATATTAAATCATGTATTCTTCTATCAATTGGAACTAATAGCTCATACTTTTTATCAAGTATAGGCATTTCAACAATAACATAAACTCTAAAATCCATATAAACCTCCTAATCTTTGGTATAGAAGTCTAACACTTTGATAAATCTAGCGTTACCTCTATCTATATTGTAACCAAAGTCAATTGGTATTTGACTTCTTGTTTGTTTATTGTATGTAGATGACTTAATAGTAAATTGATCTGTAATACCAGAACCAATCCAAATCGCATTAATTGGTTGAACACAGTTTCTATAGAATTCTTCAAATTCATAAAGTTTAATTTTAGTAACTGCATCAGCAAGAATTGCTTTAATATTTGGAACATTCTTAAGATCAGCAAGAGCATCTTTAACACCTTTTTGTTCTTCTTTAGGGAATGCATTTATAAATGCTTCTATTCCTAAAATAATAAGTACATTAGTTTTTGTTTCATCAGCTTTCATCTTTTCAAACAAAGGCATAACTTCTGTACAATTAGTACTAAAGTAATTCTTAAATGATGCTGGATCTTTTACAGCTTCACTAGGATCTATTAAATAAACATCTACGTTATACATATTTTGAATAACTTTTGCAAGTGATGGTATGAATCTATCAAGCACAGATATTTCTTGACAAGAAACAAGTGATATTGGATTCTTTGAGAAGTTAAATGTACTAACTTCAAGAGAACTCTTATAAATACCAATTGGTGTATTTTTAAGATCAGTAATCTTATTAGAAATATCTTCCATACGTACATGATTTGGTAATACAGCAATTGTTTCAGCACGTTTCTTAACTTTTTCACTAAGTTGATTACAAATATTCTTAATGAATACATTAATTTCATCCCACTTATATGGATAAGCAGTTTGGAATTCATAAATATTTCCATCAAGTTTTACTAAACCTCTACCATCAATAGCACTAGGTATTAATCCATGTACTGGACCTAGAACACTTGAATAATCCCCATCATCATTAAATTGTAAGCAGAATGTATTACTGAAGTTTTGAGTAGTTTTACCTCTTACTCCATTTGCTCCAGTAGCACTTATTACAAAATAAATACCATATTTTTCACATTCACGAGTTAATGATGAAATAATTCCTACAAAGTCTTCATATGTTTCAGATAACATTTCATAGTTACTAATCATAACTATTATTCTTGGAAGAGTTTGTCCACTATTCTTAATAAAGATATTATAACTACCATTATAGTTAGCAAATAATTTTTTTCTTCTTTCTAATTCTTTTGCTATAGTTGCAAATAAGTTAACAACTTTTTCATCTTCATTTAAGAATATTACATCACCTACTTGAGGAGCAGATGAGAATGATCCAAACATTTCATTACCAAAGTCTAGTATATAAATATTTACTTCATCAGATGAGTGATTAATAATTAAACTATATACTATTGAAGATAACATTATTTCTTTTCCAATAGCACCATATACAAGTGTATTACCAGTATCTGCAAAATCAACAGTAAGTAATCCTTGTTTTTGGTTATTAGGATCATCATATTCACCAACTACAGCAGTAATTTCCCATAGTTTTGGTGTAAATGAATATTTTCTAATTAAGTTAGTAACAAATATTTCAGCAGGTATTTTATCAAGCCATAATTTCTTAGCTTTCAAATCTTTAGAAGCAGCAGCATCACAAATATATTTAAGTATATTTGGAAGTTCCTCTCCTAAACTAATACCTTCTACTCTTTGTACTGTTTCTATATTTCTATATGTATCTCCTATATTATTAATAAATGATACATTTCTATCAACTGTTTTAGCTATCTTATCTTTAGGAACATATTTAGTTCCAGCATAAGCAGCTTGTCCCATTGCAAAGTAATCATTATAACCAACTTGTAAGTAGAAACGACCAGGGTTCTTTAATGTTACAGCATCAGGACATTTAATAACATCCATTGAGTCTGCTCTTTCTTGAACTTTTAAACAAACTTTAAATTTAGAGTTTGACCAAATTTGATCATCAACGATACCACTTGGTTTTTGTGTTGCTAGAATTAAGTGAACTCCAAGTGAACGTCCAATACGAGCTGTACTAATTAACTCTTGCATAAATGATGATTGTTGACTCTTTAACTCAGCAAACTCATCTGAAATTATAAACAAATGAGATACTGGTTCATCAATCTTACCGTCTCTATACATTTGTTGATATTTATAAATATCTAAAGTACTTTCATTTAATTTAATTTTAGCTTGATTAAATAATTCTTGTCTTCTCTTTAACTCAGATTGAATACTAGCAAGTGCTCTATTAATCTCAGCTTTGTCTAAGTTTGTAATTGTTCCTGCTAAGTGTGGTAATTTAACTCCAGTTAATTTATTTTCAAATGCTCCTGTTAATCCACCACCTTTGTAGTCAATAAGAACAAATGAAACTTCTTCAGGACTATAATTTAAACACATTGAAAGTATGAATGTAATAATAAATTCAGATTTACCACTACCAGTCATACCAGCTATAAGACCATGAGGTCCATGGAATTTTTCATGTAAGTCTAAATTAAATAATTCTCCATCTCCTCTTATTCCAATAGGAACACTTAAAGAGTTTACTGGATCTGATTTAGCCCATCTATCTAATACATTTAATTGTTCTATTTTACCAACCTTGCACATTTCTAAAAAACCAATAGATTTTGAGAAATTTTCAAAAACTAAATCTGATTTAATAGGAATATTTGATAATTTTTCACATAATAATGGTAAATTAATATCTTCAAATTTATCCATAACGAATGATCTTTGATTTTCTTTATTTAAATCATTAGTTACAATAGCACATGTTTTAGCATCTGCTGTTAAGAAATTATTACATTCATTAGGTAAATTAGATATACCATCATTTAATATAATAAGTCCAAATCCTAAATTAATTTGTTCTTTTAATACCTTGTTAATAATTTCAACATTTTTATTTTTCTTAATGTTATCAACAATAATTAAATAATAAGGTTTAACATTTTTATAATTGATACCTGAATTATCTTCAAGTGCATTTCTCCTAGACATATATACTTGCTCTAAATAATATGAAATCTTAGTCATATCATCATAATTATCAGCAAAGAATCTTATATCTCTAGCATCACTCCAAGTATGTGGCAACATCTTAAATGATTCCCATATTTCACTAGTATTATCACTAATCATAAATACTAGTTTTAAATCATCATATGCATGATATGTTGCTAATTGAAGCATCATATTTTTTAACATTACTTCTCTATATTGAGTTTCACCTATCATAACTAATTTATTCTTTTCAGCTAGATTAATCGTAACTGGTGCATTAGGAATTTCTTTAGCTGTTTCTGTTACATTAGTTAATGCATCTTTAAGTGAATCTTCATTCATAGAAAAGTCTTCTACTGCATAAGATAAATTTAATTTTAAAGGTATAGTTCCTAAACCAACTCTCAATTCTAAGAAATCTTCACTATCAATTTTTCTTTGCCATAAAGTTCTTGTTTTATTAAGAATAATATTTTGTAAATATTTTGGTTCTGGGAAATTCTCTAATAATATTTGATGTTGATTATGTTTAATAGTAGCTATTTTATTTCTCTTTTCTGCTAAATAGTCACTATATTTTCTTTGTCTTTCAGCTTCTTTTTTAGCTGTTTTCTTCTTTTGATAATTTCTTGTTAATGATGGCCATAATACAGTAGATAAAATCATAGCAAAAGCTACTAATAATGCTGGCCAAGCTTTATCAATTGTAGCATTACCATTCATTAAATTTAAAACTGATGTTGATACACTTACAGCTGATGACATAGTCATTGTAAGCATTGGTCCTAGAGTCATAATTAGTGGTGTTTCATCAGGTTCACTTTTTCCAGGAGGACTATCTATCTTCATAGTTTCTTCATTCACTGAAGTCATAAATCTAGGTTGTCTAGAATAATAATCATTTTCAACATATAATACTGCACTATCATCTTCTTCAGTAGCTTTCTTTTCACCACTATAAGTTGGTAATACATTCTCAACAAGCATATCTGAATTTATTCTCATTTTCTTATTATAGTTATTTATAAGAACACTGTCATTTAAAACTATGAAAGTATAACCAAATATGAATATAATATCTCCATTTTCAAGAGGCTTTTCTAAAACTCTTACATCATTTACATAAATACCATTCTTAGTATCTATTGCTTTTACAAAAAAACCTTTTTCAGTTTTTCTAAGTATAGCATGAGCATCATTTATATATTCATTGTTTATTATTATGTTTTGATTATCTGCTTTACCTATAGTATAATCCCCAGGTTTAACAACTTTATAAGTTCTATAAGTCTCATCATTTTCTTTATAAATATATAATAAAACTGAAGAATAATTATCATTATTATCTCTTATTTTTAAAGGATAAAAACTATTTAAAGAAAGAGATAGTTTTTCAACCTTGGCTCCTGATATTTCAAGATAACAAGTACTATTAGACAACAAAAACCAAGAGTCTTCTATTTTCTCAATTGAAATTAGTTCCCTCTCGTTTCCTGATTCATCCCTGTCTTTAATCCAATATGAATCTACATTTTCACTTGGAAAAGGATATTTATATAGTTTGTCATGTTTAATAACAACTATTTGCATCTAATAAACTCCCTCTTTTTCTTTTTTGTATATTATTCAGTTTCTTTTTCTTCTATTTTATTTTCTTCTTTTTCTACTTCAGTATTTCTTTCTACTTTAATTTGTTCATCTTCATAAACATGTTCTTTCATTTCTTGTTCTCTGTATATTTCTCTTCTTTCTTTTTCAGCAATATCTCTTTCATTATATAGATTTTTTAATTCAGTTTGAGCATCTGTTCTTTGATCATCTATATTACTCATAACATTTCTTAAATAAATCTTGTTACTGTCACTTATGTCTGCAAGTTTTCTTTCTATTCTATTACCTTTCATAGAGGCACCTAATAGTTCAACACACTTTTCTACACTTTTAGACAATGAAACAAAACCTTCTTCAAGGTTACTAAGAGTTTTCATTTTTTCTTTATTATTATCTATTCTAGAATCAATATTATTTAATTTAAGAGTATTGGCATAAATTCTATTATCTGCCACCTTTTTTTCTTCTTCTTCCATAATGCACCTCTATACTTACCCATTATTAATAATATTGTATCATATTTTTTGCAATATAAAAAGAAGTATTTTCATACTTCTTAATATTTTTTTGATTATTAGTTTTGTAATTGTTCTGCTTGTGCAGCCATTTGTCTTTCCATATAAGCTGTTTCTTCAGAAGCACCAGTTATATTATCAGCAAATTGTTGAACTAAATTACAATAATCATCGAATCTTTGTTTTAAAGAATCATATCTTTGTTTTAGAGATTCACTAGCATCTCCAACAAAAGCATCTTCTCCACCTACTCTAGACATTTCAGCACCGAAATCACCGAAAATTCCGTTCATAGCATCTTTACAAGCTACAATTTCTTCAGCATGAGCTTTTGTTTGTGGATATGATAAATATGTACTATTTTGATCTGCCATTTTATATTCCTCCTCTACCTACTAATTTGCATTAACTTTAAAGTTATCTGCTATGTTTTGCTCATTACGTACAACTGTTGCACCAGAGCTGATACAATAATTTCCGTAATCATCAATAACTTTTGCCATATTTTCTAATTCATCCTTATAAGTAAGAATGTCAGCTGCAATAGCTCTTGCACCATCAGAAATATATGACCTTTCTGTCATTTCAGCAATGTTGTTATAGATTTTCTCAGTATTAGTACGAAAATCTGCTGCTGATTCTAACATTTTTTTACCCTCTGCATCTAATACATTAGGATCTGCTAAAAATACATTTGACATAATGTCCTCCTTTATCTTCTAACTTATATATCTAATATATCATTTTTTGTAAACGAAGTAAATAAATTTTACATTTTTATGACAAATTTACATTATTCCTTTACTTCAAAATCACTTATTTTTCCATTTGCTTCAACAAGTTTATTAATTGTTTTAGTTGCTGAATTTAATTTCTTTTCACATAATTCAATTAATTTCATAGCTTCTGTATATTTAGTTATTGATTTATCTAAGTCTAAATCTCCACTTTCTAGTTCTCCAACTATTTTTTCTAAACTCTTTACTGCATCTTCAAAAGTTTGTTCTTTTTTTTCTGCCATCTTACTCCACTCCTTTAACACTAGCAGTTATTTTTCCTTTTCTAACTACTACTTTTATTTCATCATTTTCTTTTAATTTACTAGAATCTTTAATTATCTTATCATCTTTATATACTATTGAATAACCTTTATCTAATATATTATTTGGATTTAATAATTCTGCTTTTACTTTTAAATGTTCTATTTTATTTTTATAACTATCTAACAATACACTAGGATTATTAATAATATAATTTGTTTTAATTTTATCCATTATATGATTATATTTATCTAATTTATTTAGCATTGAAGAATTCAATCTATCATACAAAGTATCTAGTTTTTGTTCTTTCATTTCATATAATGCTTTTGGATTATTTAAAATATAGTTTGTTTTATATTTTAAAACTGTTTGTGTATAACTATTTAATAAATTTAATATTGCATTATTACTTCTTTCAAGAGCTGTTTCAAAATATCTTCTTACCTCAGTAATATCAGGTACTGCTAACATTGCTGCTCCAGTAGGCGTTGGTGCTCTTAAATCTGCTACAAAGTCACTTATAGTAAAATCTATTTCATGTCCTACACCACTTATTATAGGTATTTTACTTTTATAAATTGCCCTTGCTACTATTTCTTCATTAAAAGCCCATAAATCTTCTATAGAACCTCCACCACGACCTAAAATAATTGTATCTATATCATCATATTCATTAGCTTGCTCTATAGCTTTTACAATATTAGGGGCTGCTAATTCTCCTTGTACTAATGTTGGAAATACATATATTTCAGTCATAGGAAATCTTTTATTAATTGTTGAAATAATATCTCTAATAGCTGCTCCTGTAGGAGCTGTAATAACTGCTATTTTTCTTGGTACTCTTCTTATTTTCTTTTTATGTTCTGGATCAAATAATCCTTCTTCAGCAAGTTTCTTTTTTAATTTTTCAAATAAAATATATAAGTTACCAATACCATCTATTTCCATACTATCAACATATATTTGATAACTTCCTGTTGATTCATAAACACTAATTCTACCATGAACTAAAACTGAATCTCCGTCTTTTGGTTCAAAATTTAATCCTGCTTTTGCATAATTAAACATAACAGCACTAATTCTACTAGATTCATCTTTTAAAGAAAAATAGAGATGTCCTCTACTATGTGGTTTAAAATTACTAATTTCTCCCTTAATATAAACATCTCTTAATTCTTCATTTCCTTCAATAGTATACTTAATGATCTTATTTATATCACTAATTGTTATATACTCTTTATTATTCATCTATTGCCTCATTATCTCTTATTTTATCTAAAACAGCATTCACTAGTTTTACCACTTTATCATCACTATATTTTTTAGAAAGCTCTACAGCTTCATTAATAGCGACTATCTTAGGAGTATCATAATATAATATTTCATATGCTCCTAATCTTAAAATAGCTCTATCTGTTTTACCAAGTCTATCTAAATCCCATCCATCTAAATATTTTGAAATAGTTTCGTCAATAGACTCCATATTATCACAAACACCATGAACGATATCATTTACATACTTATTTTCAATTTCCATATTTTCTTTAATAACATCATCAATATTAAAATCCATTTTCTCTTTAATATAGAAATCAATTTGATATAAAATTATCATTATTTTTTCTCTTGCTTCGGTTCTAGTAAGTTTCATAATGCCTCCTAAATATAATAAAATTATATCATAATAATTACTTTTTTAATATGATTTTTATTCAAAAAATAAAAAGTTGTTTTATAACAACTTTTTAATTTCATTCATTAGATTTGAAATAATGCCTTCATCATTTATTTTATTAATTCCAAAACACTTTTTACCCAAATCTTTAAATGATGAACCACAAGAAAACAATACTTTTTCATCAATAATGATAAATCTATCATGAAAAGAATCACTATATAGAAATGATACATTAGAATATTGTTTTTCATATTTTTCTTTTGATATTTCATCAATATTCTTTGATATTATTACTATTTTTGTTTTTATATTCTTGATTAAATCAAGTAATTCTTTGCTAGCATAATTGTCTATTAGAATAATTTCTTTTTTTGCTGTTTCTAAAATATCAATAAACAACGAATATGCATCATAAATAGTACCTTCAAAAAATATTTTGCTATTAAAAATATCCTTTGGATCAAATTTATCAAACAATTCATTTATTCGTTTTGTATTTTCGTCAACTCTACTTTCAATTAATAGAATTTTATTTGGCAATAAATTCTTATTATAATTAATGTAATGTCTCATCTTAACAAATGTATCCATTATTGCTAAAGATACATCAGTAGCTACTTTAGATTTAAGTACTGTGGCCAACATATATACTCCTTGTTCTGTAAAAACTCGAGGATTACTTCTTGATTTTGAACTTATATTTGCGGTCGAAATTTTCGACCACAAATTTTTCTTTTCTTCAGCACTTAAAACAAAGCTAAATCTTTCCGGAAACTTTTTAGGATTATTTTTGACCGCTTCATTAATTCTTTTTGTTTCTACTTGGTATAGTTTTGCTAAATCAGTATCAAGCATTACCTCTTTGCCTCTAATTGTATAAATAATATTTTCTATTTTGTCTATCATATTATCACCTCCTTTCAAATAAAAAAAGGAGATACTAAAAAGTATCTCCGCATCGCATACATTTATTTCTTGCCTAAATAAATATACATTATCGTCAAAATTGTCATAATAACACTTGGCAAGTAATTATTACAATTAAATTATATCAAAATTAAATTTTTATAACAAGCGAACAAATAAAAAACTTACTATAAACTAGTAAGTTCATTTTCTTTTTCTTTAAATTTTTCATCAACAGTTTTATTAAATTTATCTGTTAATTCTTGAATAATTTCTAAGCACATATCTCTTTCATCTTCTCTAAGTTCTTCATCTTTTTTAACTTTGTTGTTTTCATCTTGTCTAATATTTCTTAGAGCTATACGAGCTTCTTCAGCCATTTGACTAGCTTGTTTAACATATTCTTTTCTTGTTTCTCCTGTAAGCTCAGGTACTGTAAGCATAATTACTTCACCATTATTAGTTGGTGCTAAACCTAAATTTGCTTCATATATAGCTTTTTCTAAATTCTTTAAAGATGATTTATCAAATGGTTTAATAGAAAGAACTCTTGCTTCTGGAATTGAAATAGTAGCTAAACTTTGAATAGGAGTTGGTGTCCCATAATAATCTACCATTACACCATGTAAAATATTAGGGTTTGCTCTTCCTGCTCTTATTGTAGTATATCTACTTTCTAATGTTTCAATAACCTTTGTCATCTTATTTTTAATTTCAACTTCATCTATCATAAAACTACCTCACTTACAAAAATATTATAAATAATTATATTATTAAAATCAATTTTTTTGTTGATTTTCATCACTAAGTGCATCTAATTCCCCAGATTCTTTCATTTGTTTTTCTACTAAATCTTCAAAATGTTTAGGATCTGCTTGTAATTGTTCAATATATGCAACATATTCTTCTTTTTTCATTATTATTTCTAAACTCTCAGTATTTTCATTAACATTTTTATTTTTAACCATCCATCTTGTAAATGGAAAAGCCATAAGCATATTCTTAGTTCTCATAGCATTAGTTTCTTTATAATATTTGTTAATATCATCTACTAATTGATTTCTAGCTTTCATTAAGTCATCAGCATTCATATTTCTTAATCTTATTTTAAACTCAGTATCATTCATAAAATCACTTTTTTCTTTGATAAGAGTTGTTAAAATTCTTTGATAAGTCATATACATACTTTTTTGACTTCTTTCACCAGAAGATGATGATTGTACTTTATCTTCATCTGTTATTTCTATTTGTGGTCCATCTTCAGAATTAATTTGATTTTCAAAAGAAATATCTTCTGCATTTTGCATTATCATACTAGGTTTAGTACCAAATGCATCCTCAGCATCAAACTCAGATAACATTGTTTCTACTCTTTTTAATTCATCTGTTATTTCTTGCATACTTTTACTATTATATAATCTTTTATATGCTTCAGGTGTTAATAATTCCATATCCATCTACCTCTATTATTAATTTATCATAAAACAAATAAAAAAGGAATATTAAATTCCTTTTTATTTATCTCTTAATATAGCATTATGCTTTTTAATAACCATTTCAATTATTTTATTAAATATTGGCATAATTTCTTCATCACTAAGAGTCTTCTCATTACTTTCAAAATATAAATTATATGCTAAAGATTTCTTATTTGCTTCTATTTTATCTCCTTCATAGTAATCAAATAATTTAACTTCTTTTAGTATTTTACCACCAGCTTGTTTAATAGTAGAAACTACATTTTCATTAACAGTATCTTTTGGTAAAACAAATGCTAAATCTTTTGATATTCCAGGGAATTTACATACTTCTTTATATTTAATCTTACCTGTCTTATTTTCAAATAATGCATCTAAATTAATTTCCATAACATAAATTTCTTCTTTACTTACATTAGGATGAACTTGTCCGAATAAACCAACAACTTTTCCAGATACATTTATATATGCACTCTTAGTAGGATGCATTTCTTCAGGTAACTCTTTTACTACAAATGAATATCTATTTTCATATCCTAGATAATCAAGTAAGTTTTCAACAATTCCTTTAATAGTATAGAAATCATGTTTTTGTGGATTTAAACCACTTGTATAATTACCTGTTACAAGAGCAGCTAATTTATTTTCTTCAACATATTCTCCGTTAATAGAACTAAAACATTTAGATATTTCAAATATAGATATATCTTTCATATTTTTAGCTTCGTTGTATTTATATACATCTAATAATGATGTAATAATACTATGTCTTAATACTACTCTTTCTTCTGTAAGAGGATCTTTAACCCTTATTAAACCAAATTCATCATTAGAGAATTTGAATATATCTTTTTCATTAATTAGTGAGTATGTTATTACTTCAGATAAACCTTCACTAATCATTTTATCTCTAATAACTCTTTGTCTCTTATCAAATTTTCCAAATGTACTTTCAAATACTGGAAGAGTACTTTCAATATTATCTACTCCATAAATACGAGATACTTCTTCAATTAAATCTTCAGGTATAGAAATATCTACTCTTCTAGTAGGAACAGTTACAGTAAATACTCCTTTAGATTCTTTAACTTTGAAATCTAATTTATTAAATACTCCTTTAATATCATCTACTACAAAGTTATATCCTAAAACACTATTTATTTTTTCTAAACTAATATCTATAACTTTTTCTTCTCTACTTTGAGTATTATATTCTATCATTCCAGATAAAACTTTACCATAGGCTAGATCTTCTAACATATTACAAGCTCTTTCTACAGCCATATAACATCTATTAACATCTAAGCCTTTTTCAAATCTAATACTAGCTTCACTTCTAATTAAGTTCTTACTAGTTCTTCTAATATTAGCAGGATTGAATATAGCACATTCAATTACTACATTCTTAGTATTTTCATCTATTTCAGTATCAGCACCACCCATAACACCTGCTAATCCAATAGCATCTTTTCCATTAGTAATAACAATATCTTCTTCAGATAATATTCTTTCTTGATTATCAAGAGTTACTAATGTTTCACCATTTTTAGCTTGTCTAATACCAAGTTTAGAACCTAACTTATCAGCATCATAGAAGTGTAATGGTTGTCCTGTTTCCATCATTACATAGTTAGAAATATCTACAACATTATTAATACTTCTCATACCACAAGCCATTAGTCTATTCTTAATATATAAAGGACTTGGTTCTATTTTAATACCATCTACTCTCTTTAATAAAACAGTAAATGCATTTGGTGTATCAACTTTTAATGATAATTTTTTATTAATATTTTCTTTAGCTTCTTTATAAGTTAAATCAGGTAATTTAACCTCTTCTCCTGTAATAATTGAACTTTCATATGCTAAACCTAACATGCTTAATTCATCAGCTCTATTAGCTGTTAATTCAAAATCAATTATTTCATCATCTAATTCTAAGAATTTAATTGGGTCATCTCCAACAATGGCTTCTTCTGGTAATTCATGAATTCCATTTATATCTTCAGGAGTTAAATATTTACTTTCTAATCCAAGTTCAGCTATAGAACAAATCATACCATTAGATTCATGTCCTAAAATAATAGTCTTTTTAATTTGACCCCCAGGCAACTCTGCTCCATCAAGAGCAACAATTACTTTAAGACCTGCTCTTACATTAGGAGCTCCACATACTATATTTAGTACTTCACTACCAATATCTACTTTACATAATTTTAAATGATCGCTCTCAGGATGTTTTTCACAAGATATAACTTCACCTGTAATTAGATTAGTAGCATTTACTAATTTAGTAATACTTTCATATTCATTACCAAGTTTTAACATTTTATCAGCATATTCTTTAAAATCTATATTTTCTAAAGATGTATATTCACTAACAAACTTTTTACTTAATCTCATTATTACATCTCCTTCCTATTAAAATTATGTAAGAATCTATAATCATTTGTAAAATAATCTCTCATATTAGTTACACCATATTTTAATGATGCTACTCTTTCAATACCTACTCCAAAAGCAAATCCTTGGAATTTAGTATGATCAAATCCGCAGAATTCTAATACATTAGGATGTACCATTCCACAACCTAATATTTCAATCCATCCTGTTCCTTTACAAATTCCACAACCTTTTTGTCCACAGTTAAAACATGAAACATCTACTTCATAAGATGGTTCTGTAAATGGGAAATAACTAGCTCTAAATCTAATTTCTCTATCTCTACCAAACATTCTCTTAGCTAAACATTCTAATGTTCCTTTTAGATCAGCAAGTGAGATATTTTCACCAATAACTAGTCCTTCAACTTGACTAAATTCATGTGAGTGAGTTGCATCATCATCATCTCT
>JAEEGL011457972.1_pt1 | contig 13451 bp, 9 predicted proteins | sample 9134231 | NCBI WGS metagenome assembly JAEEGL01 (sample SAMN16246548, study PRJNA631951) | gut metagenome | biome: gut microbiome; feature: rumen; material: fiber-attached | host: Bos | place: Iran: Karaj | collected 2018-10 | reverse complement strand
GCGGTCATGATCTTCTATCAGATCGGAGAGCTGTTTGAAAGCGTTGCGGTGGGCAAGAGCCGTAAGAACATCAGCGACCTGATGGATATCCGGCCGGATTATGCCAATATCCGCCGGGAAGACGGCAGCATTGAGCGCGTTGATCCGGATGAGGTCGAAATCGGATCGGTGATTGTGATACGTCCGGGGGAGAAGGTCCCTATTGACGGCGTTATAGAAGAGGGTGAGAGTTATCTCGACACATCGGCCCTGACAGGAGAGAGCAAGCCGTCTTCCGTGCACCCGGGCGATACCGTGCTCAGCGGCAGCATCAATCAGAGCGGCGTCATCGCTGTCAGAACCAGCTGTGAGTTCGGTGAGTCAACAGCGTCCAAAATTCTGGATCTCGTTGAAAATGCAAGTTCCAGCAAATCCAGACCGGAAAACTTTATAGCAAAATTTGCAAGAGTGTATACGCCGGCGGTTTGTTATTCCGCACTGGCGCTCGCGGTTCTGCCGCCCTTCGTCAGACTGCTGGCGGGCATGCCGGCGGAATGGAACACCTGGATCTATCGGGCGCTGACCTTCCTTGTTATTTCGTGCCCCTGCGCGCTGGTGATCAGCATTCCTTTGGCATTCTTCGGCGGACTCGGCGGTGCGAGCAACCAGGGTATTTTAATTAAAGGGTCCAACTTTATGGAGCCCCTTGCCAATGTCAATACGGTAGTGTTTGATAAAACCGGCACGATTACACGCGGCGTGTTTGAAGTGGCAGGCGTCCATCACAGTGAAATTGAGAGTGAAAAACTCATAGAGTTGGCAGCACATGCGGAGTGCTATTCAAGCCATCCGATCAGCGCTTCCCTGCAGAAAGCGTACGGAAAAGAAATCGACTGCAGCCGGGTTGGAGAAGTGCAGGAATTCAGCGGTGAAGGCGTAATAGCCGAAGTGGACGGGCATACGGTAGCCTGCGGAAATCAAAAACTGATGAAGCGTGTGGAAGCACGCCACATCGACTGCCACAATGTCGGGACGGTCGTACATGTTGCCATCGATGGCAGCTACAGCGGACACATTCTGATTTCGGACTTTGTAAAAGAAAATTCGGCGGCCGCACTCAAGGAGCTGAAAGAGATTGGCGTCAGCCGTACGGTGATGCTGACGGGAGACAGCGAAGGTGTTGCAAAGGCAGTTGCGGAGGAAACCGGAATTGACAGCTATGTCAGCGAACTATTGCCGGGAGACAAGGTGAAGCAGGTGGAAGAACTGCTTAGCGGTCTCAGCGGAAAGGAAAAACTGATCTTTGTCGGGGACGGTATCAACGATGCGCCGGTTCTGGCACGGGCAGATGTCGGGTTCGCAATGGGAGCGATCGGCTCTGACTCCGCGATTGAAGCGGCAGATGTTGTGATCATGAATGATGATCTGACGAAAATTCCACAGGCTATCCGGATTGCACGCAAGTGTATCCGGATCGTATATGAAAACATTATTTTTGCAATCGGCATCAAGCTGATCTGCCTGATCCTCGGAGCGCTTGGCCTGGCAGGAATGTGGACGGCTATTTTTGCTGATGTCGGTGTTATGGTGCTGGCTGTTCTCAATTCCGTCCGTGCACTGAGAACATGATCGAAAGAGAGAAGCAAAATGACGGAACAGAAATATAATGATCTGGCAGAACTGTTCAAGGTTTTCGGAGATGTGACGCGGATAAAAATCATGTCCGTACTTCTGAACGGGGAGCTCAGCGTCGGTGAAATCTCTGAAAAGCTTTCCATGTCTCCCTCGGCGATCTCTCACCAGCTGAACATCCTGCGTAGAAGCAAACTGGTGAAAACACGGCGGGAAGGAAAATCGGTTTATTATTCTCTTGACGACGAGCATGTTTATGAGATAATATCTTGTGGGATTGATCATATCAGCGAAGGAGATGGTTAAACATGCCCCCAAGGCTGTTTATTATAGTACCGTGTTATAATGAAGAAGAGGTTCTTCCGATTACCGGGCCGGTTTTCCTGGAAAAAATAAACGATCTTGCCGGGAAAGGCAAAATCGCGACAAACAGCCGTGTTCTCTTTGTAAATGACGGCAGCCGTGACGGCACCTGGAAGATTATTCAGGAACTTTCAGCGAAGGATGAGCATTATCTGGGAATGGCGCAGAGCCGCAACCGCGGACATCAGAATGCCGTGCTGGCCGGGCTGATGGAGGCAAAGGATGCCTGTGACATTACAGTGACGATTGACGCTGACGGCCAGGACGATATCAATGCCATCGACGCCATGGTGGATGCTTATCTGGACGGCTGCGAGGTTGTCTACGGTGTCCGGTCTTCCCGAGAGACAGATACCTTTTTCAAGCGTTTTACTGCGCAGAGCTTTTATCGCCTGCTCGCAGGACTCGGTGCAGAAGTCGTCTACAACCATGCGGACTACCGCCTGATCAGTTCGCGCGTGCTGCAGGAGTTTGCAAACTTCCATGAGGTCAATCTTTTCTTGCGCGGTCTGGTGCCGCTGGTCGGCTTTAAGAGCACCACGGTGGAATATGCCCGCCATGAACGACTGGCAGGGAAGAGCCATTATCCGCTGAAAAAGATGCTTGGCCTGGCGATGGACGGAGTGACGAGCCTCTCCGTGAAACCGCTTCACCTGATTATGAGCTTCGGTGTTATTGTAGCGCTGATCAGCTTCGTGGGCTGCATCTGGGCACTGGTAACTGCTCTTTGCGGCAGATCGGTTGCCGGCTGGGCGAGCATGACCTGCATTATATGCTTTGTCAGCGGCGTGCAGCTGATCAGCCTTGGCATTATCGGCGAATACATCGGGAAGATCTATCTGGAAACAAAACAGCGTCCCCGGTATATCATCTCGGACAGAACATACGAAAAGCTGTAAAAAAACCTCTCCGCTTCGTGATAGCGGAGAGGTTTTTTTACAGCTGCTGTCTCCCGGCGAGACAGCGGTTTTTGTATTCCGGATCTCCCGTTACATCTTTCAGAATCACGATCTCTTCCGGAGGGACAGGTTCTTTATCCTTGGCTCCATAGATGAAGAGAATGGCTTTTTCATCAGAGAAGGGATAGATGTCAATCTCAACACGGTGATCCATATGGCTGAACCGGTATTTCTTCTTGATGACAGGGTGCAGCGTGGCGTCACATTCCATCAGATATGCGATGTATTCTTTTTCGGAGATCGGGCGCTCGGTCACCCACTGGCTGCCATCTTCTCCGCGGCGTTTCTCAGTATAGAAATAGAGATAGTCTTTTCCGTTTTTCTGCTGCCGGATGCGCCGTTCGGCATTCGGGTTGCTGTTTACAAGATAAGTCTGCATCATCTCTATTGGATTTGCGTGATACTTGTTCTCCAGCACGGAAGTGTCAGGCATGGCAATCAGATACTTGTTCTTGCGCGCATCGGGCACCCGCTCTCCGATGATGTCATAAATTGCTGCGATTGCCCGGTTGATTTTGTCTTCAAAATCCACGGAATTGTCAATCACGCGTACATTCGGATGGCTGCTCCAGGCTTCCAGCGCCAAATCATCCTTTTCCCGGGCAACGGAAATATCTTCATACCGTGCAGCATTGCCGAAGTTATAGGCGAACTCTGCTCCTTTGGCACAGGTGACCAGATGCAGCACGGCATCATACCCGGACATGATTTCATCAGGGGTTTTCCCGAAATGAGAAAGAATTGCCTTGAACTGGTCAATCGGGACATAGGCAAGATCATCAAAAATTGCCCGATCATAGATGACCATGACTTTTTCCTCCGGTACGGTCTCCGCACCTTTCAGAGCAAGCTGTTCCTTATGGAGCTGGTCGGCCACCACAAAGTACTGGAATTCCTGCATACTCATGCAGCCGGGAAAAGGACCGAGCCCAAAACCGGAAATCAGTTCCGTTGCTGTTTCCGGGATGGTGATGACCTTCCAGCCGTCTTCACTTTTAAATTCCCTGAGGATTCGGGAAACCAGCGAGGTTTTACCTGCGGCAGGCCCTCCTGTAAGCACGATTCTGACTATTCTTTTCTTGCCCATGTTATACTCCTGTGTTTTTGTTTCTTATCACACTCTACACCTCAAAGCTTATGCTGTCAAGCAGCAGAAATACACTTCTGAACTGTTTTCCGGATAGATCAGTCTATTCCGCAACAGAAGGAGATTTTGTGATATTGCAGGGGAAAAGCATGAAAAAACTGTTAATTTATCATAAAAGTGGGGGATAAATACCGTAAAATGCCGGCTTGAGGTTAAAAAGCGACCTCTGATACTTGACGAAAACGGAAAATAGTAGTATTATCCTTTAGAATGATTCTTCATCCATTCTGCCATATTTACGGAGGATGTTATATGCCAGTAATCAACCAGGTGAAATGTCGGCGATGCGGCGCAACCTTCTCTTCCCTGAGAAGCCGTTGCCCGAATTGCGGAACTCGCGTGGTGTCTCAGAGTTCCCGCACGCCGGGAACAACTCCCGGCACCGTAAGAGGAACGGCGGCCAACAGCAGGGCGGAAGCCAACGTCAGATGGCAGATGGCTTTTGGTCTTGTCCTTGTGGCTGCGGTCATTCTCGCGGTAATTGTTATGGTCACTTCTTCTTTGGACAGCATAGACAATGCGTCTGTAAAGGTGACAGCGACGCCCGCTCTGATTTCCAATCAGCAGCCGGAGATAGAAGCTGCTCCGACACCTTCTCCGACACCGCAGCCGAAAGTGGAATCCATCAAGATTCTTTATATGAATACAAAAGACCTCACGCCGGAGAATGCTTGGCCTACCATGCGGGTCGGCGAATCCATCAATGTCAATGCGGTTGTTTACCCGATGGATATCCTGAATCCTGTTGTGGAATGGTCCTGCAGCGATACGGACGGCGTAGCCCTTCAGTATACTCTCAACAGTGACGATACGGTGACGCTGACCTGTGTGAGCACAGAACTGAAAAACGTAAAGCTGACGGCTTCATCCTATGGAACTTCAGCAACGATCACCATTTATCTGCGTGAAGCAAGTTAAAAAAGAACCCTTACGGGTTCTTTTTTAATGCTTATTTTTCAGCTTTTCGACGCCGTCTTTAATCATGCCGGGAATACTCTGGGCATAATTCGGAACAAAACCGAGGAAATCTTTGACAGTACGCCCTGCGGACTTCAGCTCATCCATTTTCGGGCTATCTATAAAGTCGCGGATTTTCTGCTTCTTGCTCTCAATGTCTATGGCGGAAATAGCATCTTCCAGCTTGGAGTAGGCAACGCCCACGTCCAGCTCTTTCAGATCTTCTCCTGCTTTTTTAACAGCGGAGCCGAGTTTTTCTTTTAATTCGCTGATATCAGCCAACTGAGAAACCTCCCAACATATATATGATTCGGATTTGAGTAGATAATATTCTACACTAATAAGCCTCGGAATGCAAGGGGGTTCATTCAAATAAATAGACTCTGACTTCATACGGCATGGCCATAAAACCGTTGTCATTCAGCCTGTTTCCGTAATTCCCGAGGATCAGCCTGCCCTTCCGGAGATCATAGCGCTTCGGGGCTCTGAAGTTTTTCACTTTGCTGCTGAAGGAGCAGATTACCAATACCTGCTGATTTGCCTCTTCCATGGCATAAACGTAAAAGCTGCCGGATGAGCGGAAGTACTCATGAAAGGTTCCGTGCCGTACGGCATGCAGTTCCTTGCGCAGGCGGATGGCATTACGATAAAAATGCAGGATGGAGTTGGGATCTGCTTCTGCGGCTTCCACATTGATTTCCGTATAATTCTGGTTTACATAAAACCATGGCGTGCCGGTGGTAAATCCCGCGTTGGCACTGCTGTCCCATTGCACGGGTGTTCTGGAATTATCGCGGGACGCACGATGGTACAGGCGCAGACGGCGGTCTTCCGGCCAGTGCGGACAGTGGTTGACAGTCTGAACATCCTCGTACTGATCCACGCTCTCGGGATACCAGTTGATCATGCCGATTTCCTGTCCCTGATAGATGAAAGGTGTCCCTTTCTGGAACATGTACATGGCACAGAGCATTTTTCCGCTGGCGATGCGGAACTGTTCGCTGCCGTAACGGGAAATAATGCGGGGATGGTCATGGTTTTCCAGATACAGCATATTCCAGGCTTTCCCCTCCAGCTTTTCCTGCCAGGAGGAGAAAGCATTTTTCAGCCTTCTGAGGCTGAAAGGCAGCGGGACAAAATCCGTAAAGAGGCAATCTGCGCACATACACTCAAACTGAATGACCATATCCAATTCATTGTCTTCGCTTTCGGCAATGTATTCCAGCGCTTTTTCCGGCGTGATCAGCGCGGTTTCCGCAATGGTAACACAGTCATAGTCGTCAAAGGCTTCACGGCGAAACTGCTGCAGATATTCATGCAGGTGAGGGCCGTGGTTGTAATGGAAAATACCGCGCATGGCGGGAATTCTGGCATCAGGCAGCGTCTCCGGCTTTGAGATAAAAGTGATCACGTCTTCCCGGAAACCGTCAACTCCCATGTCCAGCCAGAAACGCAGAATTTTTACGACTTCCTGCCGGACCAGCGGATTGTCCATGTTGAGATCAGGCTGCTTGATGGCGAAGAGATGCAGGTAATATTCCTGACGTACTTCGTCCCACTGCCATGCCTTGCCTTCGAACATGCTGTCCCAGTTGTTCGGGAGCTTGCCGTCGTCACGTTTCGGCCTCCATATGTAATAGTCGGTATAGGGATCTATACGCCTGCGGGATTTCTGAAACCATTCGTGTTCATCGCTTGTATGATTCACGACAAGGTCCATAATAATCTTCATTCCGCGTTTGTGCGCGCCGTCCAATACCTTTTTGAAGGCTTCCATTCCGCCGAATTCCGGAGCGATATCCATATAATCCGAGATGTCGTATCCGCAGTCCGCCCCCGGGGATGGATAAAGGGGTGAGAACCAGATGCCGTCTACACCCAGACTTTTGATATAATCCAGCTTTTCATACACGCCAAACAGATCACCCATGCCGTCTCCGTCTCCGTCCTTGAAACTGCGCGGCCAGATCTGGTAAAAAACCCCGTCCTTGAACCATCTGGTCCTTTTCATACTGTCACCTCCGTATGGTTTTCTCTTTTCATCTTACCACAAATATGGTAAGATAGAAACACAATATTTTGAAAAAAACGGAGTTCATATGATTCAGCAGTTTGATGCTTCTTTCGGGAAATGTTTTTATCTTGGCAATGAATCAGTTTGCTGTATCCTCGGTATCCACCGCGGGCAGGTGGAGCTGCTCCATTTCGGAGCGCCGCTTCTTCCGGAGGACGCGGAAGCGATGGCACTGCCCGAAGGGCTTGGCTGGGGCTGCAGCGTGATTTATAAACACGCGGATTCCTCAGTCTGCCTTGATACGAGTGCTCTCGCCTGGAGCGAATCCGGCCTGGGAGACTATCGGGAAACGCCGCTTGCGCTTTCAAAGGACGGACAGCCTGTTGTTCCGGACTTTGTGTTTTCGTCTTCCCGGATGCTGCCGGAGATGCCGCCCTATGCTTTCCCAATGCCGCATGCACGCGGCGGGGCGGAAACACTGGAGCTTGTGTTGACTGCCAATTCATCGCTTCTCACAGACAATACAACGCTTTCACTGTATTTTTCCCTTTACGAAACCGCGCTGGTGCGCCGCACTGTGCTGAAAAACGGAAGCGGCAGTCCTCTTACCGTCTCAAAGATGATGAGCGTTATGATGGATCTGAAGGGCTCCTTCAGCATGACCAGTTTCCATGGAAACTGGAGCACGGAAATGCACAGGCATACGGTGCCGGTGAAGCGCGCAAGGACGGTCAATGAAAGCGTGAGTGGCTTTTCATCCAACCGGACCAATCCCGGCTTTATTCTTTCAAAAGCCGGTGTCACGGAAGACGCAGGCGAGGTTTACGGCTTCAATCTGTTATGGTCGGGCAATCATTATGCTTCAGCGCAGAAAAGCGAGCAGGGCCTTACCCGTGTCATGCAGGGGATCTCACCGGATCATTTTGCGCATACGCTGGAGGACGGTGAGCTGTTTGAAAGCCCTGAAGCCGTGCTGTGCTGGTCCGGCTGCGGACTGAACGGGCTCAGCAGCAATATGCACCGTTTTGTAAACAAACATATTATTCCTTCCTACTGGCAGTATCGGGAACGCCCGGTGCTTTATAATGACTGGGAAGGCTGTATGTTTTCCTTTAATGAGACAAAACTCCTGTCTCTGGCCAAAAAGGCAAAAAAACTCGGTTGTGAGCTTTTCGTGCTGGATGACGGCTGGTTCGGAGAACGCAACAGCGACACGGCAGGACTGGGAGATTATACGGTGAACCGCGAGAAGCTTCCGGGCGGGCTGGAAGGCCTGTCCAGAAGAATCCATGCGCTTGGGCTTGATTTCGGGCTTTGGTTTGAACCGGAAGCGGTCAACCCGGATTCCGATCTTTACCGCGCGCATCCGGACTGGGCACTGCATACGCCCGGTATCGGAGATATGCTCAGCCGCAACGAACTGCTTTTGGATCTCACAAAACCCGAAGTGCGGGATTATATTGTTTCCTCTGTTTCGGCTATCCTTGACAGGGCGGACATTCAGTATGTCAAGTGGGATATGAACAGGCATTCCGCTGCGCTGGGAGAGAAGGCATATGCCTATATTCTCGGCCTTTATGAGGTTCTGGACAGAATATTTTCTGCCCGGCCGCATATCCTGCTGGAGGGGTGCGCCTCGGGAGGCAACCGGTTTGACCTCGGTATGCTCTGCTATGCGCCGCAGATCTGGGCTTCTGACGATACAGATCCTATTGAACGCCTGGATATTCAGAACGGGCTGAGCTATCTCTATCCTGTCTCCACGATCGGTGCGCATATTTCCGTCTCTCCCAATATGCAGACACTGCGGGCAACGCCGCTTTCCACGAGAGCGAATGCCGCATTTTTCGGCTGTTTTGGAATTGAAATGGATCTGGGGCATCTTCTGCCGGTTGAAGAGCAGGAACTGAAGGAGAGTGTTGAATACTATATTGCACACCGGAATACTTTTCAGTTCGGCTCTTTCCGCCGGAATCAGACAGAGGACGGAGCTGTATGCTGGCAGGTGACGGGGAAGGACGAGACGATTGCTGCGCTTTTCCATCGCCTCATTCATGCCGGACCTGGCTATGAGTGGCTTTATGTATCAGGACTTGACAGCAAAGCGGTTTACAGCATGCAGAGCCGTAAGCAGGCACTCCGGGTAGGGCAGTTCGGCGCGCTTGTAAAACACATTACTCCGATAGAGCTTAACCCCAACGGGATGGTGTTGCACACGGCAGACAAGTATTACCGCATGCATGATGCGACAGAAGAGACTGTATGTTCCGGCGCTGCCCTGCAAGCCGGCATTCCGCTGGCCCCACGTTTTACGGGAACCGGTTACCGGGAGGATATCCGTGTTCAGGGGGACTTCCTGTCAAATGTATATCTGATCACAAAAGAATCCAAAGCACAGGATGATCCCGTGTAAAACCGCAAGTGTGTGCTGTTTGGCACCCGAGAGATAATTATATATATAATTATTGCAGAACGGGTGGATATGTGGTATTCTAACAGCCGGTATTGGATTGTTTTTCCTGAATAGAAAAACAGAAGGCAATTATTTTATAAGGAGTTGTTTATGGAAAATCTGAAAACGAATCCGAATGAACACAATGTTGAACGTCCCGGAGAACCGGTCACGGAGAAAAAGCGCAAAAAGAGAGAAAAAAATCTGATCTTTTATCCGCTCGGCACCATCGGAAGGGACATGATGTATTTTCTCTTCAACAACTGTATCCTTACATACATCCTGTTCACAAAACAGCTTACGAGCCAGCAGCTGCTGGCAATCACCGCCATTATGGTTGCAGCGCGCATTTTTGACGCGCTGAACGATCCGGTCATGGGCAACATTATTGAACGGACGCACACAAAGTGGGGTAAATTCAAACCGTGGCTGCTGATCGGTGTTGTATCGACTTCAGTCGTTATTTATCTGGCATTCAATTCAAAGCTTCAGGGCTGGCCGTTTATTGTATTCTTCGGAATCATTTATTTTGCATACAGCATTACCTATACCATGCACGATATTTCTTACTGGGGAATGATCCCTGCGCTTTCGCGCGATGCTGATCTTCGCAACCAGTATACCTCCCGGGCAACGTTTTTTGCAGGCGTTGGTTCTACGCTGGCCTCTGTTCTTATTCCGATCTTCACAACCGGAGATAAGGCAATCGGCGGAAATGCGGGTACTGCGTACGGTGTGATTGCACTTGTGATTGCCATTCTTGGCCCTCTGTTTATGCTCTTCACCCTTTTTGGGGTCAAGGAACATCGCGGGGATGACATGGAACCCAAGATGAAGCTGAACTTTCGCAGAATATTCCGCACGATTACGCAGAACGATCAGCTGCGCTGGATGATTGTCATCTTCCTGTTCCAGCAGATTGCGAACTCGCTTGTGTTCGGAGGTATCGGTTCAAGCTTTATCTATTTCCGCTACGGTTATGAGGGCGGACTTTATTCCATCTTCTCGATGATCGGGGTCGCAGCAACAGCTGTGCTGATGCTGATCTATCCGGCACTTTCGCGCAAATACATGCGCAAGCAGCTGATGACGTTCGGTATCCTTATGGTTGCAGCCGGCAGTGTGCTTGAGGTGCTTGGCGGTCTGGTTATGCCGGCAAATTCAGCCAGCTTTATTGTTGTTACAATCGGCTACATGATTGTAAACCTTGGCCTGTACGGCTTCTACCTTATCATGATGATCTCGATTGTGAATACAGTCGAATACAACCAGCTGAAGACGGGACACCGGAACGAGGCAATTATCACGTCCATGCGTCCTCTGCTGACAAAGATGGGCAGTGCGCTTGTTGTTGCATTGACGTCTCTGACATATCTGCTTTTCCGTGTTACTGAAAAAACAAATCAGATTTCCTCCTTTGAGCAGCAGGCACAGCTCGGCGAGATTACCGACGCAGCCCGCATGGAAGGCATCAGAGGTGTTATTGCAAGTGTCAGCAGCGGTCAGACAAAGGGACTATTGCTGACGATGGTTATTATTCCGCTCGTTTTCGGCTTCATATCCTATGTGCTGTATCAGCGTCACTATAAGCTGGATGAAAAAGCCTATGATGACATCTGCCGTCAGCTGGAAGCAAAGGGGCAGGGAGAATCATAACAGTATAATAAGTTAACGAAACTCAGGATCCCCGCTCAGCTGCGAGCGGGGATCCTGAGTCTGTCAAAGAATCTGTTTGGCAGAAAAACGAATTCCTTCACAAATTATTCATTTGATTTACGCAGCAATGTATACTATAATACGCGCGCTATGGGAAATAAGATTTATTCACTGAAAAATAATAGAGAAAACCTGCACCTGCCGCATGCGGGAATGCGCATGGTCAAAACAGCGATTGCCGTGTTTATCTGCCTCGTGATTTATTCTCTCCGCGGATACGAGACAGGAAGCGGAATGCCGTCGGAAGCGGCAGTCACTGCGATTGTCTGCATGCAGCCTTTCGTACAGGATACGAAATCTTATGCGCTGAACCGTCTGAGCGCATCTCTGCTGGGTTCCGTCTGGGCCTTGCTGATACTGCTGGTTTTAATGGACTTCCCGATACTCAGTGAAAATCAGATCGTTTTATATGCTGTCATGTCATTCGGTGTGCTGACTTCAATTTATACAGCAGTGCTTTTCAGGATTCCGGACGCTGCAGGGCTGGCAGCCATCATCTATATCAGTATTATTGTAGGATACCCGAATATTGACAGACCTTTATATAATGCTTTTGTACGGATACTGGATATCCACATCGGATTGGTTGTGGCAATTGCTGTCAATATTCTTCGCCTGCCCAGACGGAAAAACAGAGACAGTGTTTTCTTTGTGCGGACGAAGGATCTGGTGCCGGACCGCTTTTCCACCATCCCGCCAACGGTGCTGTTTCATCTGAATTCCCTGATCAATGATGGTGCGAAAATCTGCATGATGTCCGAGCACGCACCGGCGTTTCTTACTCTGCAGATGAGCGCTGCGAAACTATCCGCTCCACAGATCGTGATGGACGGTGCGGCTATTTATGACGCATCGGAAAATGAATTTCTTTATGCTGAAACAATACCGGTGGAACACACAGTCCAGCTGAAAAAACGTCTGGATGCCATCGGATGCAGCTATTTCGTATACACTGTACACAAAAACAAAATCTGTATCTTTCACCACGGGAGATTTACCGAGCAGGAACAGGCGGTTTTTGACCATATGCGCTCTTCGCCTTACCGCAGTTACCTGGAAGGCGAGATCTATGAGGAATCGGAAATCGTATATTATAAACTGATTGCCACCGACGGCATGATTGCCGGCATGGAAGCTGCCCTGAAAGGGATCCTGAACGATGGCAGCTTCCGCAGTGTAATTCGCCCTCAGGCAGGGGAGGAAGACATCAGCGCTCTCTATATTTATTCTGCGGAAGCAACAAATGAACATGCAGAGAATGTGCTGATGTGGATGCTTCGCGCAGAGGACAGCACGCTGAAGCCGGTGGAAGTGTTTGCAGACAGACCTTATCGTTCTGAAGCGGATGCCATGCGCCTGCTGAGGAAGCTGACAAACGCATATGAACCGGTCGGATTTCCGAAGAGAAGAACACAGAAGTGAATAAAACAACGCCGTTCAGGAATGAAGTGTTCCCGGACGGTGTTTTTCTATCGATTTCAGTTGAAGTTTTTCCTGTTTTATGTTAACCTTTAGAAAGTATCTCGGGAAAGAAGTGAGACGCTTGCGCTTTATCGGCCGACTAATAAAAAGAATAATAGGATTTGCATTTCTGCTTTTCTGCATTTTCGCGCTTTTGTATCTCGTTCCGCTTACAGAAACATCGGATTCAAACGGCATGGCGAAAGATGCTGAATGGATGAGCACCGTTCCGGATGATATTCCCCTGAATGAGATCAATCTTGCGGGGACGCATGCCAGCGCCACGCAGTTCACACAGATCCCGTTTTTGTTCCGCTGTCAGGCAATGAGTGTGGAGGCACAGCTGAATGCCGGTTTTCGTTTTCTTGACATCGGAGTGGCAATAGAAAGCGCGGACGGAGGACAGCGGCTTAAGCTGATGAACGGCTTTGCCGACTGCCTGACCGGGGCTATGCCGGATTCCGCCAAAATGTATCTTGATGGTGTGCTGACACAGTGCTTTTCCTTCCTGCGCCAGCATCCGACGGAAACGGTGATTATTGCCGTTTCGCAGCAGCACGGGAAAGAAAGCGTGTCTGCTCTGCAGCAGCTGCTGTATTCTTATGTAAGACATGATGAGCAGTACTGGTTTCTTTCCGACAGAATTCCGACTCTCGGAGAATGCCGCGGGAAACTTGTACTGATGCGCCGCTTTGAAGATGCGGCAGGGCTTGGATCTGCTTCCGGTATTTCTCTGCAGTGGGAGGATCAGGGCACGGCAGAGAACACGGC
>JAEEGL011032809.1_pt1 | contig 13451 bp, 6 predicted proteins | sample 9134231 | NCBI WGS metagenome assembly JAEEGL01 (sample SAMN16246548, study PRJNA631951) | gut metagenome | biome: gut microbiome; feature: rumen; material: fiber-attached | host: Bos | place: Iran: Karaj | collected 2018-10 | reverse complement strand
ACTTATCTTGAATCAGAATGGAAAAATATCGGCGGCAATTGGTACTACTTTGATGACACGGGCTATATGGCAACAGGCTGGGTCGAGACAGATGGCAAATGGTATTACTGCAATACATCAGGCGCAATGCAGACCGGATGGATAAAGGACGACGGTACCTGGTATTATCTCGGCAGCAACGGATCAATGATGACAGGCTGGCAGAAGATAGATGACAGATGGTACTATCTCGGCGGCAACGGTGCCATGAGAAAAGGCTGGCAGCATATCAACAGCAAGTGGTATTACTTCGATCAGACAGGAGCAATGACAACCGGCTGGAAGCTTATAGATGATATCTGGTATTACTTTGGTCCTGACGGAGACATGAAGACCGGCTGGCAGAAGGTCAGCGGCAACTGGTACTACCTCAGTGATTCAGGCGCCATGTACACCGGCTGGCTCCACTTAGGCGATGACTGGTATTACCTCAAGGATAACGGAGTCATGGCAACCGGTCAGATAACGATCGAAGGAAGAGGTTATATCTTTAATTCAGACGGTGTCTGCACCAATCCTTATTGAAAACTTAAGTCATAAATAATCATCCGGCAGTTCAGGCAAACCCTGTAACTGCCGGATTATTTTATGCTGTTTGTGAAAACGCAGGTTTACTTCTCAGTATACAGCAGACCGAACGTGCCTGGACCGCAGTTAACGGCGATGGCAGGTGATGCCTGCCTGAAGTATATCTCATCGAAATGCATATACTTCTCTATCTGTTCCCTGATCTGATCTGTGTCACGCTTGCTTAGGCCTACATAGGTAACAAAGAGAACTCTTGTGTCTATGTTTGCCGCGTGTCCGAGAACGGAATTTATGTATGCCTTCCAGGCCTTATCCCTTGCACCGAAATAGGTCATGCCCAGACCGAGCTTGCCTTTGCGCATGCGAAGGACAGGACGGCCCATAAGGGATTTGACTATGTTGGCTGTTCCGTTGCCTACCTGACCTGCGCGGGCGAGGAAGTCGAGATTATCAACGATAAAACTCGTATGGATCTTCTTCTTTGCAACTTCCAGTTCCTGTACGATCTGTTCCGCAGACAGTCCTGCTTCGGCCATTCTGCAGGCGGTTATTGCCATGATGCCCTGACCGCTGGACAGGTGTGCAGAATCGATAACGAACACGTTGTCGAATGATTTGGATGCTTCAAGTGCGGGCTTATATCCGCTGTGTTCTATCTTGCTCGAGATAGAGATATGAATGACGTTATTGGCATAGGTTAACTGCTTAGCGAAAAACTCTTCGGCTTCTCTTACGGTAGGACCCATAGGGAGGACCATGTGGTCCGGGTTTTCCATGTATTTCAGGATACCGAGAGTCTCGATCTCCTTGCCGTCCTTGAAAAGACCTTCTTCGGTACGGACCTTATGAGGAAGGACCGCAATGCCGTATTTTTCAATGATCTCGGGAGAAAGATCAGCAACACTTTCAGTAGTGATGACGATACTCTTACGTTTCTTGGCACCGTTCATCCACGAGATGGATTCCTGGGCGATCTCGCTCCTGTTGCCTGTTATTCTGACGATCTCTTTAGGCAGATGGTTGTAAAGTTCATTCTCCAAAGCATCACCGCTGACCGGTTTTGCGAGATAACCGTCGAAGTTTTCGCGGGCATAGAGAGCCCTGTTCTCTTCATCGGCATTCGCCGTGAGGATAATGATGGGACATTCACGGCACCTTCCTCCGGTCTGTTCCTTGATCCTTCTTCTGCACTCGATGCCGTCCATCTCAGGCATAAGGTGATCCATGAAGATAACATCATATTTAATATTGAGTGTTTTTCTGAGTGCGTCATTACCGTTCGTGGCCGTATCGATACGGACTTTTGTGTCGCGAAGGAGCTTGCCTGCGACCATGAGATTGGCTTCATTATCGTCGACTACAAGGATCCTGGCTTCAGGAGCTTCAAACTTGGGGAGGTATTCCTTTTTCCTGCCTGCGCTTCCGGTCTTGGAGAAATCGTAATTGCCGACGGAACCATCACGTTCGATACGCTGGGGGATCTCGATGATGAAAGTTGAGCCTTTCTTATAAACACTGTTGACAGTGATCTTACCACCCATGAGATCCACGAGCTGTTTTACGATCGACAAGCCTAAACCGGTTCCTTCGATATGTTTTGTGGCCGTTTCATCTACTCTCTTGAAAGCGGAGAAAAGATAAGGGATGTCTTCAGACTTGATGCCGATACCCGTATCAGAGACCATGTAGATCATGTTGCAGGTCTTGTCTTCCTTCATCTCACACTGCACGGTAAGGGAGACGGAACCTTCCTTGGTGTACTTGATCGCATTGTTAATGACATTGATAAGGATCTGCTTGATGCGGACTTCATCGCCTACGAGCTCGGCAGGGATCTCCGGTGATACGTCAACGTTGAAGTCGAGCTTCTTGTCTTTGGCTCTTATCCACAGCATACCAACGATGTCCGAGAGCATATCGCCCGTACGGTAAGGCTCGATGAGAAGCTGCATACGTCCGGACTGGAACTTGCTCATATCGAGGATATCATTGATGAGATTGAGAAGAAGTTTTCCTGCCGCTTTGATGTTGACGGCATCTTCTATGACTTCATCACTGACATCTTCACGGAGGATCATCTCGTTGAGACCGATTATTGTGTTGATGGGAGTTCTGATCTCGTGGCTCATGTTCGAGAAGAAGCTGTTCTGCGCCTTGTTGAGCATCTCGATCTCACTGTGCTGTCTTGCTGCTGTTGCGAGCTGCTCGTGTAGACGGTATTTTGTGTAGAGCATTGTTACGCCCATTGCGATCTGGAATACCGAGAAGACTATGAAGTTGCCGAATCCGACAGTGGTGTTTTCCAGTCCGAATGACGGTGCCACATAGAAAAGGAATACCATTCCCGCATTTGATGCAAGAGCGATGAGCAGATAAGTTATGGGGCTGAGATAAACACTTAAAGGGAATATGAGCGATACCGTCATGAAGATGGTTGTATCCAGTTCGACCCGCATTACCAGATTGACAAATGCAAGTGCGATGGCCCATGCATACATGAGAGAACCCATCAGGGCATTCATCACATAGATTATCCGGTATCTGCTCTGGTAATCCTGCACGGCGTACCGGGCCAATGCCATCCAGAGCAATGCGACGATGAATAGAACTATATAGATTATACGGTGATAGAATACGGTCGGACCGAAGAATGACGGTGTCGTAAATGTCAGTACCATGAAGATCACGCACATGATAAACGAGATCAAAAGCATGACATGTGTCGGCTTCAAAGAACCGTAATATGCTGACCTTACCGCATCCGGATTGTTTTTGGAGGGTCTGAAAAGATATCTTAATAAGTCTTTCATTGCCTTGCACCTCCGTTGTTTTCGGGTTCGAATTCGAAGACTTCATCATCCGTATCATTGTCCCCGGATAAGAGCTGTTCTTTTACGAACCCCGTGATCTGGCCGTAATCCCTGATCATAGCTTCGTGATTTGCGAGAATATAATTCTCTTCGTTTTCTTTTGCGGCCATCTCGAGTTTTTTTGCTTTCTCGGACAGGTCTGATACACCGATCATCTTGGATGTGCTCTTCAGCGCATGGACAAGTATCTCGTAGTTGTGCCAATCACGTAAAGTGAAATACTGCTTCATCGAAGCGATCTTGTCCGATGATTCTGTAGCAAACTGTATGAGAAGTGATTTATAGAATTCCTTATCTCCGACGCAGTATTTGATGCCGGCATCGGTATCAATACCGCTCTTCCTCAAGTTCTCGAAAACATCTTTGTCATCAGCAGGCGCCTGTACTTCTTCTTCATCTTCATAATCGACAGTCTGTTCCTCACCTGATTCGTCGATCTCTATGAAAGATATTGCAGACTTCGGAAGGACCTGTTTTAACACACGCTCGAGCTCATCGATCTCAACAGGCTTACTTACAAAGCCGTCAAAGCCTTCAGCCAGGAACATCTGCTTGGCCGAGCTCATTGCATTTGCCGTAAGAGCAACAACCGGAACAGAGCCGTTAAGACCCGTAACGTCAGTTCTGATCCTCTTCATTGCCTCGACGCCGTCCATGCCGCTCATCATGTGATCCATGAATATGATGTCGAAAACCTTTTCGCGGCATATATCGATGGATTCCTGGCCTGAGGTGGCTGTTAATACTTTCATGCCGTATCTTCCAAAGATGCTCTTTGCAACAACGAGGTTCATTGACTCGTCATCCACAACGAGAGCTCTTACGCCTTCACAGCGCAGTCTCTTAATATGTTCTTCCTTGGTGCTTACCGTAGAGTTCAGGATTGAAACGACAGGGAAGCAGTAGAAAGGCTTTGCGAGAAGCTTAACATGCGTGTTCCTGGGGAGGATTATGTCTTCATTTGCGACAACTGCCACAACGACATCCTTTGCAAGTTCCTCGATCAGATCAACATTATCGTTATATTCATCTTCACCTATAAAGAGGTGAGTCATGTGAATGGAATCTCGGAGGAGCTTGAGATTATCCGCATTGTTGACGCGGTGCATCTGGATACCGAGTCCTTTAACGATATTGAGTACCATGGAGTTATAGTAATCCCTGACAGCAGGATTCTCGTATTTCTCAAAATGGAGGAATGCACCGAGGCAGAGTTTCTCGGGTTCTGCAACAGACATACAGCTCAAAGGATCGATGACTCTTTGAGGGATACTTACATTTACCGTGGTGCCGACATCGGGCTTGCTGTCGATTGTCATGAAACCGCCTAAAAGCGAGACGAATCCTGATGTGATAGCAAGACCTAATCCAAGACCGCCGCCCTGACGTGTACGGCTGGAATCTGCCTGATAGAAGCTGTCATAGACTTTTTCAAGCTCATATTCTGTCATACCCTTACCGGTATCTGTGACTTCGATGCAGAGATTTAAGCCGTATTCGTGATTTACGGTCGTGATCCTCACATACACGCCGCCCTTCTGGGTATATTTGAGACCGTTGGTAATAAGGGCTCTTAAGATCTTCTTGAGCTTTGCGACATCGGTGTTCATTACTGCGGGGATCGCCGGATCGACATCGATTATGAGCTCGACATTTTTGGATTTATACTGCTTCAGATCGGTAACGAGATCGTGGAGCACGGAAGAGAGCATATAGTCCTCGTTGTTGCATACGGCCTTTTTACGGTCGATCTCGGAATAGTCGAGGATATCGCTGATCTGCTCTGCGACTCTTCTTCCGGAATCTCTTACGGCAATGAGATCACCCTGGATCTCACGGTGCTTGGACTTGTCAATGCAAAGGCTCGTAAGACCGATGATCGCATTGACAGGTGTTCTTAATTCGTGTGATACATTTGCAAGGAAATCATTCAGATGTTCAGTAGCTTCAGTAAGCTGTTCGACTTCATCCTTGGATTTATTAAGTACCTGCATCCACTTGTCGATGATGGTCTTGGCAAATCTTCCGATGAAATAGATCATCGTAAGGTGGAGTATCGATCTGGTGATCATGAGCACATCGAATTCCTCGCCGTTCAGGAACTTGTTTATCAGTTCATATGCCATAGTTGCATAGTAAGTGAACTGGCAGAGCGTGATGAATTCTTTCCTTCCGGTCATCGTATGGAGCATGATGATGGCGCCCATTACCAGAGCAAGATCGAACGTACTCGTATCATGAATACCGTAGAAGAAAAAACAGCCCATCATGAGGATCGCATATAACCATAACCTGACATTGGACGGAGTGTTATGTCTTATGTGAAGGACCCATGCGGAGCATATGCCTACAACGATAAGGATGAGCGCCCATTTCTCCCAGCCGAGAAGGAGGGATTCAACGACAAGTATCGTCGCGAAAACGGTATAACTTATTAGAATGGTCAAATGTGAAGACTGGAACAGATCTTTGTCGTTTACTGTACTCATATGGGTTACCCTCTGAATCTGTATTCTTTATCTTCCCCGACGATCGAGAGCATGATCTCTGCGAACTTCGGGTCAAACTGTGTTCCTTTTCCGTTTTCTAATTCTTTTATGATCATTTCCTGTGTTAAGTGACTTCTGTAACTCCTGTCGCTGGACATTGCATCATATGCATCTGCAACTGCGACTATCCTGGCCTCTTCGGGAATATCCTCTCCCTTTAGACCTGACGGATAACCGGTTCCGTCGTATTTCTCGTGGTGATGCATAGCAACAAGTTCGAACTTCGGGTCATTCTCGATATTCTTCAGAATGGCGGCACCCATCTTCGAATGCTTCCTGATAAGTTCGAATTCTTCGTCGGAAAGCTTTCCGGGTTTGTTCAGGACAGCGGTAGGGATCCCGATCTTGCCGACATCATGCATGAGCGCCAGCATAAAGATCTCATCCTGTCTTGCATCAGAATAACCGGCTCTCTTGGCGATCATCTTCGAATACTCTGCGACACGGCTCGAATGACCTTTGGTGTAAACATCTTTGGTATCTATTGCAGCTGCAAGAGCGCTTACGATCTGCAGGAAGAGATTCTTATTTTCTCTTGTCTTCTGCTCAACTTCCGAATAGAGCTGCTTTTGCAGAGTAACGAGTTCGATGATGTTGTTTACGCGAAGCTGCAGTACTTCAGGCACAAACGGTTTTCTGATGAAGTCCATTGCGCCCAGCGAAAGTCCCTCACGTTCTGCTCCGGCGCTCTCATCTGCAGTAAGGAAGATAACGGGGATCTTTGATGCCGAGGTCTCAAGTGAGTGAAGTTTTTTGATCGCTTCGAATCCGCCCATGCCCGGCATCTTGACATCAAGAAGGATAAGGTTGGGAAGTTCTGATTCCTTTTCGAGATACTCGAAAAGCGCTTCGCCGGATTTGAGTGCGATAACATGGATCCCGCAGGAGCTTAAGATCTTGCCGGCAACCTGAAGATTGATGACATCATCGTCAACGACTACTACTTTTCTGGGCTTGGAGGAAAGGACGTTATCGGTATTTTTACCTATGAATTCCGTCTCCTGTGCGATGACTATGTTTGTAATGCCCTTCTTTTTCCAGCTGTCGGTTATGTGTGAGATAACTTTGCCGATGGAATCGGATCTGATATCCGTGAGGAAGATAAAATACTGATTCTTATTGTTCCTCATAAAGATATCGGATTTACGAAGTGATCCTCTTATATGATTGCCGAATTCGTCGACACTGTCATAGAAAGCGGTATCAGCGGGTTTGCCCTCTTCCGGAGAAAGAGTGAATAAAACCTTGCAGGCATTTATGTGGTGTCTGATGATGTAACGTATTATGTAACGGTATACGGGCGAAAAGGAATCTTTGTCGAGCTGAAGCGCAACATCCTGGATCGAACGTTCACCCAGTATCTCGGAGATTGCATGAATATCATGGACCGGTGTCTCATTATCGTCTTCGGAATCGTCGTTATAAAGACCGTATCCGTGCTTGCCGTTTTTCTTAATAACGTACAGGGATTTATCCGCAAGTTTAAGAAGTGAATTATAATCGTTGCCGTATCTCGGTACGAAGATGCCGCCTATCGAAGCTCCGAGCGGGATGCTCATATCATCGCCCATGAGTTCCTTTGCGGCCTTTGTGATATTGCTGTTGATCTTTTCGGTTATCCCGGCGACAGCTTCCTCTGTGGTAACGCCAACTGCAAAAGCAGTAAACTCATCGCCGCCGATCCTTCCGCATTTGCTTCCCGAAGGGACCGCCTCACGGATGATGTTTGAACAGGCGATGAGGACTTTGTCGCCCATCTCGTGACCATAGATGTCGTTGACGAGTTTGAATGAGTCGAGATCGATCATCATCAGGCATCCGGAGTGTTCTGAACACATTTTGGAGAGTTCAACACCTGTTGCACCTTTGTTAAGAAGCCCGGTAAGTTTATCTATAGTAGCTTCGCTCATAAGGCTCTGCATCTCCTGGGAATTCGACATGATATTGTCGATCCTTCTAAGCAGAACGTCAGGATTAAAGGGCTTTCTTATAAAATCGGATACACCTACCTCAAATCCTCTGGTCTCGGTATCAACATCCTCATCCGCGGTAAGGAAGATTACGGGAGTCTTCATAAGGCCCTTTTGCTGTTCCAGCTCTCTTAACTTACCCAGTGTCTCGAAGCCGTCCATTACCGGCATCTTGATATCGAGCAGAACAAGATCCGGCATGCCGTTACTGTTAACGTATTCCAGGAAGGAACTGCCGGATTTAAGGGCAGTAACGCGCATATTGTTCTTGCTTAAGATATGGCCTGCAATCTTCAGATTTGCAGTGTCATCATCAACAACGATTATCCATTTTGTCATAGGTGGTCACCCCTCGAAATAAAGCACAGCACTATTAATTAATAATAATAGCATATATGTGATACACTTTGGCGTGTTTCTGTGACATTCTTATGACCTCTTGCCTGAAAAAATAAGCGTTCAAATCAGGCAGAAGGAGCCTTAAACAAACATAGACAGCTGTCTATATATAAGACGTTGCTTTGTTTTTCCTTTGCTAAACGTACCGTTTGGTTATAAAATATGAGCTGAACGACATGATGAATTTTAAAGAGGATATTGCGCTTTATGGATGTTTTCTCGTTTATAACTCTTTTCGGAGGCCTTGCATTCTTTTTGTACGGAATGCACCTTTTATCTGAATCATTAAAGAAAACTGCCGGCGGAAGGCTGGAAAAACTCCTTAACAAGGCTACTGACAATAAGTTTAAAGGTCTTGCAGTAGGTGCGGTCATAACAATTGCGATCCAATCCTCGTCAGCCATGACCGTCATGCTGGTCGGCTTTGTCAACTCAGGCATTATGGAACTTCCACAGACTGTCGGTGTTATTTTCGGTTCTGATATCGGAACGACACTTACGGCGTGGATCCTGTCTTTAGCAGGCATTGACAGCGGCGACAACATATTTCTTAAACTGCTCAAGCCGTCCTGCTTCTCGCTCATTTTCGCTTTGATCGGAGCAATTCTTCTGACTATGAGCAAAAAACAGCACCGCAAGGATATCGGATCCATGTGTTTGGGATTTGCGATCCTCATGCAGGGAATGACGATGATGTCGGCTTCGATGGAACCTTTGAAAGAAATGGACAGCTTTGTCTCCATAATGACGGCATTCAAGAATCCGATCCTGGGCGTTTTAGCCGGTGCGGTCGTAACAGGGATCATCCAGAGTTCCGCTGCTGCAATCGGTATCCTTCAGAGTATTTCAATGACAGGTCAGCTCACATACGGCATGGCCATTCCGCTCGTAATGGGTGCGAATATCGGAACATGCATGACTGCAGTCCTGTCTTCCATAGGTGTTAACAGGGATGCAAAGAGAGTTACAGCGATCCATGTTGTGATCAAATTAATCGGAGTTATTTTCTGGCTTGCAGTTTTCTATATTGTTAATGCTGTTTTCGATTTTGATTTCATGAACAGCGGCGTAAACATTGTCGGCGTCGCAGCCATTCACTCAGTATTTAATATCGCAACTACGATCCTTTTGTTCCCGTTCTCAAAGCTTCTCGTAAAGATCGCACATCTTATCGTCAAAGAGACTGATGAGGAACAGGAGTTCAAGCTCGACGAACGTCTCATGCTTACTCCTCCTATCGCTGTTGCCGAGTGCCATAATATGATGGTCAATATGATCAACAAAGCTCAGAGCGGACTTGATAAGTCGATGGATATGCTGCTTAACGGCTATAACACCGCCGACTTTGACTTCATTAAGAAGAATGAGGAAAGAGTGGACGGTTACGAAGATATTCTGGGTTCATATCTGATGAAGCTTACGACCACACAGCACCTTAATGTTGAAGATAAGAACAGATCGTCAAGCATGCTGCAGGCGATTGGTGAAGTCGAGCGAATAGCTGATCACGCCAACTATTTGTCTGATTCCGCAGAAGAGATAGAGACAAAACATCTGGATTTCTCTGATGCTGCAGATGACGAACTGAAGAGGGTAATCCCTGCGGTTCGTGATATCTATACCATGGCTTTGGAGTGCTATCTGTCTCCTGATGCTAAAAATGCCGAGAACATCGGTCCCTTGAGGACAGTGATCAGTGAGATGTGCGATAAGTTCAAAGCAAATCACGTCGAAAGGCTGGCAGAAGGCATTTGCACGACAGAGCAGGGATTTGTATTCAACGATATCTTGTACAGCTGCGTCAGGATCGCGGAGCACAGTCTCAATATTGCGGCCATTGCATACAGATTCAAGAGCAGAAATGCTGATTCAGATACTTACATGCACGATTTCAAGCAGCGTAAGGATAAGTTCAGCGAAAGAAAGTACCAGGAATATGTCGAGAAGTACAAGGCATGATATATTCCGATTAGGTATTTTTGCCTGATGCGAATGCTATTGAAAAGTATTTTCTGAAATGGCAAACTAAACAAAGTATTTGGAATACGGGGGTAATTCGAATGTTGGAAGTTAAAAACGTAACAAAACGTTACGGCAAAAATGTTGCATGCAATGATGTATCCTTTACGCTTGAACCGGGAACGCTGACGGTCCTTTTAGGTCCCAACGGAGCCGGCAAGAGTACGATCATCAAGTCCATGATCGGTTTTCTCAAGTACGAAGGTTCCATAACGATCAACGGCCTGAGCACCAAGACTGCCGAGGCACGCAAGTACCTGGGATACATACCTGAGATGCCTTCACTTTATCCGACACTTACCGTTATCGAGCATATGGAGTTTATTGCGCGCGCTTATAAGCTTACGAACTATAAGGAACGCATCAACATGCTGCTTGAGCGCTTTGAATTAGACGATAAGCGCAAGAAGTTCGGCGATGAACTTTCAAAGGGAATGCAGCAGAAACTCAATCTCTGTATCGGTCTTTTGCCTGATCCCGATCTAATTCTTCTTGATGAACCGATGCTGGGTCTCGATCCGCATGCCATCAAGGAATTAAAGAATTATATCGAAGAGATGCGCGTGGCAGGGAAGACGCTTTTCATCAGTACTCACATTATCGACAGTGTCGATATGCTCTGGGACAGAACGATAATCATGCAGGATGGCAGGATCCGCGCAAATGTGACCCGTGACGAGATCGAGGGCAGCGGAAAGTCATTGGAGGATATCTTCTTTGAAGTGACAGAAGGCATAAGCAAGGAAGATGTAATAAGTTCCGGAAGCGGCATTGACGCGGGTGAGAAGGCAGGAGAATCTGAAAAATGAGACTGTTTTTGTATTATGCCACTCACTCACTTCTTAATACTCTTAAGAAGCTCTTTAAGACATGGGTAGCGATCTTTCTCGTTTTCATGATCGGAGGAAGTCTTATCGGCGGTATTGTCGGAACTGTGATCTCAAAAACAGCCGATGGATTGAAGAATACCACTAAGGAGACTTTGGAAGAAGTTGAACAGCCCGGCGATGAAGACGGGGATCAGATCATTGATGATGAAGATCTTGAATTCGAGTTTTCATTTAACAGCAGGATCGGAGACTATATTGAGAAATATAATCTGACATCTGCCACTATAGTTGATTTTATTATCTCTGTGCTGTTCCTTCTCATTCTTGCCACGAATGTCGCGAATTCAAAGAGTTCGGGAAAGATATTCCAGCCGGCGGATGTGCCGATGCTTTTCGCTGCGCCGATCAAACCTCAGTCTGTGCTCATGTTCAGACTAACATGTACGCTCGGAATGTCGTTGTTTTTCTCGCTGTTTATGCTCTATCAGATCCCGAATCTTATGTATGGTGCCAAGCTCGGTTTCTGGGGTGCTCTGTCATGCGTGATCGTTTATATGTTCTCTCTTATGTTCAGCACTTTGATCCAGGTGGCTTTCTACACAATCGCATCCAAACTTAAGAATGCTTCTGAAAGCATCAACAGATTCCTGATAATTTTATACGGCCTTATCGGTGCCGGTTTTATAGCATACATAACCATCGGAAAGAAGGAGATCATTCCTGCTCTTGCCGGTTATTTTGCAAGTCCTTCAACACACTGGATACCGTTCTGGGGATGGCTCAGAGGCATCTCCTACTATGCAGTTACAGGTGATCTTTTAAGGGCAGGGATCTACCTGGGTCTCTTTGTTGTCTCCTGTATCCTTATCATTGTCTTCATCTGGAAGATGAAAGCCGATTTCTATGAAGATGCCATGTTTGCCGCAGAGAGAAAAGCGGAACAGATAGAGAATGCCAGAAGATCGACCAACGGCGCTACTGTAATAAGAGATAAGGAGCGCAAGGCTTCTATCGACCGCGAAGGATTCCACTATGGTTCAGGAGCCAGTGTTTTCTTCTACAAAGCCGTCTTCAACAGATTCAGATTTGCCAAGCTCAAGATCTTCTCGACAACAATGATCGTATATCTGCTTACTGCAGGTATCGTAGCTTATGTCGTGCAGAGATACGGAACAGGTGATCTGTTCTTTATTCCTGCAAGTGCACTCGGCGCTATCGCTTTTTACCGTACACTCGGTGACCCGATCAGAGAAGATACATCAAGGGAGTTCTTTATCCTAATACCGGAGAAAGGTTATAAGAAGATCTTTTATTCACTGTTAGGCTGTCTTGCAGTAAATGCGATCGATCTGTTATTGCCTATGATCGTTGCCGGTATCATTCTCACAGTGAGCCCTGCTGTCATATTGGTATGGTTCCTGTTTATACTCTCAATCAGTTTCTTTGCAACAACTGTCGGAACGTTTATAGCTCTGTCCATTCCGGGGGAATCCGCGAAGACGATCAAAGTCGTTATTCAGATGATGTTCATGTACTTCGGTCTGGGTCCTTCCGCAGCTGCAATATTCATCGGAGTTTTCTTCAACCAGTTGGTTCTCGCATTGGTGATCGGTCTTGTTATCAACTTTATAACAGGCTTCCTGGTATCACTCCTGCTTCCGCTGTTCCTTGGAAGGAAATAACGATAAAGAACATTATATTTGTATAAATACAGGCTGTGTCTCAAAACCTCAATGAGATGCAGCTTGTTTGTGGAAGTGTAGAAGGTTGACCGTTTCCTTGAAGAAAACAAACCGGGATTTGTTGATCTGTTTTTTCGAATAGACGGCGTATCAACGAGAAATACCTACAGATTTGCTATTTTAGAAAAACTGTAGGTATGATGACGTTTTTTCAATGAGAAAAACACCTACAGAATTCTATTTTTCAAATAACTGTAGGTATGATGACGTTTTTTCAATGAGAAAAACACCTACAGAATTCTATTTTTCAAATAACTGTAGGTATGATGATGGTTTTTCAATGAGAAAAATACCTACAGAATCCCATTTTTCGAAAAACTGTAGGTATGACGACGGTTTATCAAGGATAAAAACACCTACAGATTTATGATTTTTAAAAATCTGTAGGTATATCAGCAGTTCATCAAGAAGCGAAATGCTTCCTAAAATACGATTTTCGAAAATCTGGAAGCATGACGGCAGTATTTCGATGATCTCGAAAACACACCGCCAAATCCCGGTTTGT
>JAEEGL010229180.1_pt1 | contig 13451 bp, 6 predicted proteins | sample 9134231 | NCBI WGS metagenome assembly JAEEGL01 (sample SAMN16246548, study PRJNA631951) | gut metagenome | biome: gut microbiome; feature: rumen; material: fiber-attached | host: Bos | place: Iran: Karaj | collected 2018-10 | reverse complement strand
TGTCGCCCGAGTCCGCTATGTATCGAGCTTCGTAGCCGTCGTCCGTGATGACCACTTTGCCCTGATTACTAAACCCGCGTACACCGCCCTTTAGCAGGTAAAGCGGTTCGATGTGCAGGTTTTCCTTCGGAGCGAAGTTCGTGCCGTGCCATTCCAATACGTTCCCTTCCATCAATGGAGCAAAGAGGCATTGGCTGTAGCCGTAGTAGTCCGATTGCAACTGATACGTTTCGCCGATGCCTTCCAACTTGAACGGTGCACCGAGGAAGAGGCTGTCGTTCATAATGATTTCCCTGTCAACCTCCGACTTAAGCCTTAGCGTGAAGTCATCCACTTGTCCGTTTGCCCATCGTGTGACGGGTGTTAGCCAATACGACACCTCATAGTCTCGCCCCACGCCCCAACTCATTTTGTAGCGGTAGGTGTGGCGCACTCGGTTTTCTCCCTTCTGGAAAGGCGCGTCGAAGTAGTAGGCGTAGGCAAAGGAGCAAAAGCTGTCGGGTATTGCAAGGTTGGCGAGGACATCATCCATTGGCTGAATGCTGTCCGGCAAATCCTCGTAGCTTTTCCATTGAGTCAAGTCGAGCGGCGTAAAGTCTGTTGGCACACCCTTTCCCTCGGGAGAGGGCAGGGGAGAGGCTATTACAGCATTCCTGTACGTCAACTCTTGGCCGTTGAACAGAACCGTGAAGTCCTGAATGAAGGGGTGAATGCCTTCGCGGGAGAAAGGTGCCCAGGCGTTGTAGGGTGCAGCGGCCTCGAAAGCCATCGTCACCATCTTGTCTTCACCATTATTATAAAATGTATAGTCAACCGTTACTGTCGCGAAGCTGTCCTTACAGAGTGTAATCTCCAGGACTTCCTTCTTTGCCGCAATGTCCGTTTCCTTCAAGGGCACAAGGAAGTTGCCGCTGGTGTAATAGACACCGTCGTTAGCCATTATCTGCGAAACAATGGCGAACAAAAAGAGCAGAGAGAAGATGAACCTTTTCATTTTGCATTTTTTCTAGGGACCTTAAGAACTCTAAGGACTTTAAGGACCTTAAGGTCTTCGGGAAACTTAACGTGTTACGTTTGCCAACTTAACGTGTTACGATGGGCAACTTAACGTGTTACGTTTGATAACGCAACACGTTATGATTTATTACTGAAAGAAGTCTTGCCGGACACCTATAATCCTATCTCCAGCATCGTGAAGGAGTAAGGCGGCAGGCTGAGGCTTGTCTGCTTCTTCATCTTTATGGGTTCGGTTTGCGGTGCGATGGGTTGCTGGTCGTAGTTATTCTGGTCGTTGGGCTGGCCGCAGAGCACCGTCTTTGTTGCCGACTTGAAGCTCCCGAAGCGGCTTAGGTTGATGTTGGCGGTCTTTGCTTCAGCGGTGGCATTGCAAAGCTTGACGTAGAGACGGCGTGTCTTAGTGTTGAGCACTACCGACTGCCCATAGTGGCTGTCCTTCACGGGCTGCACCACACCGGCAACATCGCCCTCGAAGCGGACACAATCTCCATAATAATACTGCCCTGCACTCTGCCCAAACATCTGCTGCACATAGTAGCTGCAAGTCAGGTAAGGCTTTTCGTTGTCGAAATAGATGAGGTCGGGATTCCAGTTCGTGGCACCTTTGCGGGCAAAGAGCGGCGCATAGCTTGTCATACAGACCACGTCGCCATTGCGCTCAACGTGCAGCAGATAGAGTCCTTCGGCCAGCGCATCAATGAGGCGAGAGTCTTTTGCTGCATACTCGCCAAGATAGACCTTCGTCTTGCGGTCGCGTGGATAATTGTCGTATTGGCGGCTGTTGAGGAAGTAGTCGCGTGGCTCGTAGTAGTGCTCGTCCATAATAGGCATTCCAAGCTCATCGGCAAGTTTCCATCCGTTCTCAAAGTCCCAGTTGCCCGGATGCGAGCCTGGGCCTGCTGTACCCACGATAACGATTTCAGGATGAGCCTTTGTCACGCGCTCGTACATATATTTAAATCGTTCGCAGAAATCAGGTGAGATGCGTTCTTCGTTGCCTAGGCCGAGATACTTCAAGCCGAAAGGTTCGGGGTGTCCCTGTTCGGCACGCTTCTTGCCCCATTTTGTTGTGACGTCTCCATTTGCCCACTCGATGAGGTCGAGCGCGTCCTGTGTCCATTCGTCCATCTCCGACATGGGAGCCACGTCTTGTGCCTGATTCTTCATACTCCAGCCACCATTGGCTCCCTGGCACGAAACGCCGCAGGGCAGGATGGGCAAAGGCTCCATACCGAGGTCTTCGCAAAGCTGGAAGTAATCGTAGTAGCCAAGCCCCATCGACTGATGGTAGCCCCAGCAGTTCTTGAGGGATTTGCGTTCGTGGCGCGGCCCGATGGTCGTCTTCCAGCGGTATGTGTTCCAGAAGCCGTCGCCTCCTCCGTGTACGACACAGCCTCCGGGGAAGCGCATGAACTTAGGCTTCAGGTCGGCAAGTGCCTGTATGAGGTCTTTTCGGAGGCCGTGACCTTTGTATGTATCTTGGGGCATGAGTGAAACCTGGTCGATGTCGAGATAGCCTTTCGTCAGCACAAGAATACGCAGAACGGCATCCTTGCAGTCCTCTGTCGGGGAAAGTGTGGCTTCAATACTTGTCCATTCCTTCGACGAAACGGTCTTCGTTGCCTCAGCAAGAACGGCGTTTCCATTCGGTTTTATCAGCACGACGCGCACTTCCTTTGCCTCGCCCTCCACATTACGCAGGAAGGCCGAGAAGTCATACTTCGCTCCGGCCTTCACCGAGATGCCGTCGAAGCCGCTGTTCTCCAAGCCAACACCTGTCCATCCGTCAAAGTCATAGTAATGCCCGACGCGTTCGATGTAGAGGCGCATATAGGTGGGGTTGTTGGGATGAAGAGGCTTGTCCATTCGCGGCTCGATGTATCCCAGCGAATGTCCCGGGCGTGAGAAGCGCCAAGCTGTGCCTGCGCCCCATCCGTCGCGCTCTATCGGGCTGTACTCAAACGAGCCGTTCTGCACCAGTTCGGCAAAGATGCCGCCGTCGGCAGCGTGGCTGATGTCCTCGAAGAAAATGCCGAGCAGTTCGTCACTAATCTGTTTGCCGCCCTTGGGAGCCTTTATCGGCTGTGCGGCCTCAATGTTCATCGCGGTTGCAGCCAAGGCGATGACTGCCGCTGTCAAATGTCGTCTCATATTGTTTTCTTTTATGTTTCTTGTGCAAAGATACGAAGAAAGGAGAGAAAAACAAGTATTCGTTTTGTATTTTGCTTGCTTATTCGTAACTTTGCAACCAAATAAAGAAGTAAAAGGCATGGCACAAGAAGCGTTGACACCCATGATGAAGCAGTTCTACGACCTCAAGGCGAAGCACCCCGAGGCGCTGCTGCTGTTCCGTTGTGGCGACTTCTACGAGACGTATGCAGACGATGCGGTGATTGCCGCAGAGATTCTCGGCATTACGCTTACCCATAGAAACAACGGCAAGGCCGGCGTCGTGAAGGAAATTGCGATGGCTGGCTTCCCCTATCACGCCCTTGATACCTACCTTCCGAAGCTCGTCAGGGCAGGCAAGAGGGTCGCCATCTGCGACCAGCTTGAAGACCCGAAACTGACGAAGACACTCGTTAAAAGAGGCATTACGGAGTTGGTCACGCCCGGTGTCACTATGGCAGACACGGTGCTCAACCACAAGGAGAACAACTTCCTTTGCGCCATACACTTCGGCAAGCAGGCTTGCGGAATGTCGTTCCTCGACATTAGCACGGGCGAGTTTCTCGTGACGGAGGGCACGACGGAGTACATTGCAGGCCTCATGGCTTCGTTTGCCCCGAAGGAAGTTCTCTACGAGCGCGGCAAGAAGATGATGTTCGAGGGAAGCTTCGGCACACGCTACGTCACCTTCGAACTCGACGATTGGGCCTTCACGGAACAGACGGCAAGGCAGAAGCTCTTGCGCCACTTCGAGGTGAAGAACCTGAAAGGCTTCGGCGTGGAGCACTTGCAGAGCGGCATCATCGCGGCAGGCGTTATCCTGCAATACATGGAGATGACCCAGCACCAGCAGCTCGGACACGTCACAGCCCTTCGCCGCATAGAGGAAGACCGCTATGTGCGTCTCGACAAGTTTACGGTGAGGAACCTCGAACTTGTTGGTAGCATGAACGAAGGCGGCATTTCGCTCCTCGACGTTATCGACAAGACGGTCACGCCGATGGGCGCAAGAATGCTGCACCGATGGATGCTCTTCCCCCTGAAAGACACGGTGGAGATAGGCAAAAGGCAAGATGTAGTGGAGAGTTTCTTCCGCAATCCCGACACCAGAGACGCTGTGTTGGAGCAGCTTAGGACGGTAGGCGATTTGGAACGCATCATTTCGAAAGTCAGCACTCGGCGCGTGTCTCCCCGCGACATTGTGCAGCTGCGTATTGCTTTGCAGGCAGTCGAACCCATCAAGATGACGTGCCAAAGTGCCGAGGACGGCACGTTAAGGGAGATAGGTCAACAGCTTGACCTCTGTGCCGAGATACGCGACCGCATAGCCCGCGAAGTGCGTCCCGACTGCCCCTTGCAGGTTGCGAATGGCGGGGTCATCATGGATGGTGTGGATGCGGAGCTGGACGAGTTGCGAAGGATTGCCTATCAGGGGAAGGGTTATCTGCTGGAGATGCAGCAAAGAGAGATAGAGGCAACGGGCATCCAAAGCTTGAAGATTGGCTACAACAACGTGTTTGGCTACTACCTCGAGGTGCGCAACACCTACCGCGACCAAGTGCCGGCGGACTGGATTCGCAAGCAGACACTCACCCAGGCAGAGCGCTATATCACCCAGGAACTCAAGGAGTATGAGGAGAAAATAATGGGAGCGGAGGAACGCATCCTTGCCCTCGAAGCCCAACTCTTCGACCGTCTCCTTACTGCCCTCACAGCCTTCGTCACGCCCATACAGAGGAATGCCGTGCTCCTTGCCCAGCTTGACTGCCTCCTCTCCTTTGCCTTGAGCGCACAGGAGAACCGCTACATCCGTCCGATTGTTGACGATAGTGACGTGATAGACATTCATGGAGGGCGGCATCCGGTTATTGAAAAGCAGCTCCCCGTCGGGGAAAGATACATCGCGAACGACGTCTTCCTCGACACCCAAACGCAGCAAATCATCATCATCACAGGGCCGAATATGGCCGGTAAGAGTGCTCTCCTTCGTCAGACGGCACTCATCACCCTCTTGGCTCAAATGGGAAGTTTCGTGCCGGCCGATAGCGCGCGGATTGGCTTTGTTGACAAAATCTTCACCCGCGTCGGGGCAAGCGACAACATCAGCATCGGCGAGAGCACCTTCATGGTTGAGATGAACGAGGCGGCAGGCATTCTGAACAACCTCTCGCGGCGCAGCCTTGTGCTGTTCGACGAACTGGGCCGCGGCACGAGCACCTACGATGGAATCTCGATTGCATGGGCCATAGTGGAGTACATTCACGAGAACAACCGGGGACACGCCCGCACGCTCTTCGCCACGCACTACCACGAGTTGAACGAGATGGAACGCTCCTTCTCCCGCATCAAAAACTTTAATGTGAGCGTGAAGGAGGTCGATGGGAAGGTTATCTTCCTTCGCAAGCTGGAACGCGGCGGGTCGGAGCACAGCTTTGGAATCCATGTGGCGAAGCTCGCGGGGATGCCCAGAGCCATAGTTGCAAGGGCGAATGTCATCCTGAAAGAGCTTGAGGGAGCCGTCGACCATCAGCACCTCGGCGGAAAAATCAAGACGAACGAAGGCGCGGACAGCGGCGTGCAGCTCAACTTCTTCCAGCTCGACGACCCAGTCCTCTGCCAGATTCGCGACGAAATACTCGGTCTGGATATCAACAACCTGACCCCCTTCGAAGCACTCAGCAAGCTGAACGACATCAAGAAGCTGGTCAAGGGGAGCAATTAAACACGTCGAATTGCCAAAGAAGACACGCCTACTTCTTTGCATCGTCGCGACAATGCAATTGCAGCATCGCGACTGTGCAATTGAATATACGCGACCATGCAACCAACTTAACTATGGAAAAAGACTTAGAAGACCGCGTGCAAAGAGCAGTTGAACTCTTTATGCAAGGCTATTTACTTTATAAGAAATGAACGATAAAAGAAACGCAGTAGAAGGGTGAGCAGGAACAAAATAGGGAAGAAACGACATTGAGATATGGAAGAGAATGAAACTAAAGGCTTGAAACGGGAATTGAAAGATGCTGTCAGCACCATAAAGACTGCCATTCTGCAAAGCCAGTGCCGGGCGGCACGGATGATAAGCGGCTCACAGTTGTCGCTTTACTTCGGCGTTGGGCTTTATGTATCGGCCAATTCTCGTGAAGGAACATGGGGAATGGGTGCCATTGATGAGATTAGTGAACAGCTTCGTCGGGAACTTCCTGGGCTGCGAGGTTTCTCTGCTCAAAGCATTCGTAACATGCGTTTGTTTGCAGAATTTTGGCAACCATATTTAATTTGCTCGCCGACGGCGAGCAAATTGGAATTGTCTGACTTGCGAGCCGAAATAGAATATGATAGGTTTGCATTGGCAAAATGGTCGCCGTTGGCGAGCGAAATTAACCGCGAAGAGTTTCTTGGCATCAGTTTCTCCCACCACATGGAGATTCTGCATAAGACAAAGAACATTCAGGAAGTGCTGTTTTGCATACACGAAGCGGTGGTTCATCAATGGGATAAATACACTTTGAGGGATGTGCTAAAGGCTGGAATACCGCAGCCTGGCCATACTGCCCCAAACAATTTTGTCCAAACAATGCCAACTGCTCAACAAGCCATGAAGGCAATAAGGATGTTCAAGGATGAGTATCTTCTGGATTATATCAATGTGGAAGATCTTGATGCTCAGGAGAAGGACGTGGACGAAAGGGTGGTGGAGCAGCGAATCGTTCATAATATAAAACGGTTTATTATGACGCTTGGGCGTGACTTCACTTTTGTTGGCAATCAGTATCATCTTGAAATCTATGGTGAAGAGATGTGGAGTGACTTGCTTTTCTTCAATCGTGAATTGAATGCCTTGGTTGCTATCGAGCTGAAAGTTGGAAAGTTCAAGGCAGCCTATCTTGGTCAACTATATGCTTGTTTGCAGGTTCTTGACGATAAGGTTCGCAAGCCGCATGAGAACCCAAGCATAGGCATCGTACTCTGCAAGAGTGCCAATCAGTCATACGCAGAATATGCTGTCCGCGACTATAATAAGCCTATGGGTGTAGCTACCTATAAAACCATATCTGATATGCCCAAGGCAATGCAGCAGACATTACCAGACATAGAAGAACTGAAGAAACTGATGGAAGATGAGGAGATATAAGAAATGACCTACAATGTGGTACTAATGTGTTAAGGAACAAGATAATGGGAACAGACTTAGAAGACCGCGTGCAAAGAGCAGTTGAACTCTTTATGCAAGGCTACGGATGCTGCCAAAGCGTCGTTTGCGCCTTTGCAGACCTCTACGGATTGGACAACGAAATGGCGCTCAGGGTGAGTGCCGGATTCGGTGGCGGCGTGGGAAGGTTGCGGATGATGTGCGGCGCGTGCTCGGCTTTGGTGATTCTCGCAGGCCTGGAACGCGGGCAGACTCGTGGCGAAGACCGCGAAGGGAAGGCCGCTTGCTATCAGCTCGTCCGCGAACTTCTCGAGACGTTTAAGCAGAGAAACGGCAGCATCATTTGTGCCGAGCTACTTCAAATGCAAGGTGTCAAGGCGGAAACTAACACTTCGCAGCCCGACGAGCGGAATGCCGAATACTATCGCGTCCGCCCTTGTGCCCGCAAGGTCGAGAGCGCGGCGCGAGTCTTCGCAGAGAAGACCCTCTCTAACTCTCCCTTAAAGGGCGAGAATCATGAGTAGGTTCAGTAAAGGAAAAAGTAGAATTTTACTAAATAATTATAAAGGTATAAAACGATGAAAATTCAAGAATCTAGCGTTATTTCTCCCCCTTTAAGGGGGAGCCAGAGAGGGTCTTTCCTTGTGGTTTTGTTGATGCTTAGTGCTCTTGCCTGCAACGCACAACAGACAGTTGGCAAACTCATCGAGTATCGTCCGGTCGAGTGTTGGGGCGGGGTGGATTGGATTAGCGCCCAAGATGCGCAGGTCGTCACGGGAAAAGTGCATGATGGCACAAGGGCGGCCGATGGCGCAAGCTGGTTCGTCAGCAAACCTCGCAATTCGAAGAAGGTCAAGCAGGCCCGTTGGATAACAACCGCGCTTGGCACTTACGAGCTTTACGTCAATGGAAAACTGGTCGGTAATGAGGTCTTGAAACCCGGCTTCACGCATTATGAAAAGACAAAATACGCTTTTGCCTATGACATTACAGAGGCTTTCAACAAAGGCGCGGGACAGGAGAATGAGCTGGCTGTGCAAGTTGTGCCGGGCTGGTGGGCAGACAAGATTGTCACCCCTGGCGGTCACGACGGCATGATTGGCAAGAAGGTCGCCTTCAAAGGCTTGCTTTGCTTGCAATATACAGACGATTCGGTGGAACGCTTTTCCACGAATCAGAAGGACTGGAAGGCTGGTGTGGCAGGGCCTGTGACACACGCCGACATCTTCGACGGCGAGGATTATGATGCCCGTTTGCCGCAAGGGTGGGAGAGTGTCGGCTCGTTCACCGAGCCGGAAATCAATACGGAATACCCAGGCAAGGTGTTCCCGACCAATGGCGCGGAGATTTATCATCGTTGGGACCTCGCTTTGTCTCCCGTCAAGGCCTACACTTGGAAAGGTACAACAGGCGCAACAGACGACCAATACGGCAAGATAAATATTGTCGAGGAGTTCGTTCTTGGCGAACTCATAACCATCCATCCGGGCGAGACGCTCGTGGTTGATTTCGGTCAAAATGCTTCCGCAGTACCTGCCTTCGAGTTCAAGGCAAAGGAAGGCACCGTGCTGACTTGCCTGCCTTCGGAGCTTCTGAACGACGGCAACGGCGCAAAGAGTCGCGGCATGGACGGGCCAGAAGGTAGCACACACCGCCTCAACCTCCGCATCCCAGACAGCGGAATGCAGCTTCATTATACGTTTGGACATCGCTACGGCACTTGTCTGGCTAAAGACGGCTTTGTGTCCTTCATCCCCCGAAGCACCTTCTTTGGCTATCGCTTCGTGTCGATTACGGCAACAGACGAGGTCACGGTCCGCTCCATAAAGTCCGTTCCCGTTACTTCCATCTCAAAGGAAATGGAGACGGGGCACATCGAGACAGGCAACGCAGACATCAACAAGCTCATCTCCAACACGCTTTGGGGACAGCGCTCGAACTATTTGTCCGTTCCTACAGACTGCCCGCAGCGTAACGAACGCTTAGGTTGGACAGCCGACACACAGGTCTTCACCGAGACAGGAACCTTCTTTGCCAACACACTTCGCTTCTTCCATAAGTGGATGCGGGACATGAGAGACACACAGTCACCCACAGGAGCTTTCCCGGGCGTTGCACCTTTGGCACAGTACGGGGCAGGCGACGGCAAGGGCAACGGCGACATGATGCGCCTCGGTTGGGCTGATGCAGGCATCATCGTGCCGTGGACAATCTGGAAACAATTCGGGGATAAAGCGATTGTGAAAGAGAATTGGGACGCGATGAACCTGTTCCTTCAGCACATTTACGAAACGAAGTATGAGCACACAACAATGACTGCGGAGAACGGCAACTACCAATGGGCGGACTGGTTAAGCTATGAACCTTTGGAGAGTTGCAGCGGCAGAAGTCACGAGAACGGTCAGCCAAAGCCCGAAACGATTGTTTATTGGAACTATCTCAGCGCGTCGTATTGGGCAATAGATGCAGGCATGATGCGCGAAATGGCAAGCGTCATTGGCGGAAACGAAGACTACTACGGGAAGATAGAGGCAGAAGCGAAGTACTATTTAAGACAGAACTTCCTCAATGCTGACGGGTCGTTCAAGCTCGACATCCTCAACACGCTGCAGACGCCGGCCCTCTTCGCCCTCAAGAACAACCTGCTGGAAGGTGCGGCGAAGGCAAACATGATTGCCCGCCTGAAAGAGAACTTCCGCCAGCACGACAACTGTCTGCAGACAGGTTTCCTCGGTACATCCATCCTCATGCAGACCCTTACGGACAATGGTATGCAGGACATCGCCTACGAACTCCTCTTCCAGCACAAGAACCCGTCGTGGCTCTATTCTGTCGATAACGGCGCAACAACCATCTGGGAACGTTGGAACAGCTACACCGTGACAGAGGGCATGGGGCCGCGAGGCATGAACAGCTTCAATCATTATGCATACGGATGTGTCTGCCAATGGCTTTGGGAAACGGCTGCTGGCATTGCTGCCGACCCAAAAGAACCAGGCTTCAAGCACATCATCATGAAGCCCGTGCCCGACAGACGCCTGGGACATCTCAAGGCAGAGTACAAGTCGGCAGCCGGCCTCATCAAGAGCGAATGGCGTTATAAAGGCGACCAATGGACTTGGACCTTCACCATCCCCAAAGGCGCCACAGCCACCGTGACTCTCCCAGGCGAGGCAACGTCGAAGGAATATACGGCCGGCACCTATACCATCAAGCGCCCGATGTCTGCCAAAAAGAACGCCAACTTCGAATTAAGCGAACTGAAAGAATTATATTTTACCACGAATTGAACGGATTAAACGAACTGAAAGGATTATATTTTACCACGAATTGCACGAATTACACGAATTCTTCATTGCCGTCGGTCAAGGGCGTAGCCAATTTGTGTAATTCGTGCAATTCGTGGTTATATATAATATAATGTATAGGTATGCGGTTGCTTTTCTTCCTTTTGCTCCTTATTCTTCCTTGCTGCGATATATTGGCTCAAAGTCCCTCCCCCTTGGGGGAGGATAGGAGGGGGATGTACTTTTTGGATGATTTTGTGGAGGAATACACAAGCGATGTGGAGCGAGCAGAGGAGGAAGATTTGCAGTCGCACTTGCAGGAGCTAAAGGTTCTCTATGAGCATCCGCTGAACATCAACACGGCTTCCGTAGAAGACTTGCTGCAATTGCCGTTCCTCTCGGAAGCACAAATTGAACAGATACACGCGTACATCTACCTGCATGGGCAGATGCAGACGCTTGCAGAACTGCGTCTCGTGCCGCTCATCGACGATGTAACACGCCGACGCCTCTCTCTCTTTGTGTATGCAGAGCCAGAAAAGAAGGAGGAAGACAAACGCCTCTTTGCCCATCTTCGCAACGATTTCTCCACGCGCCTCGACATTCCTTTGTACTATAGGCTTGGTCAGCAGAAAGAGTCTGGCGGCTATCGTGGCGATGCGCTCTACCATCGGATGCGTTATCAGATAGGTAACAGCAAACACTTTCAAGCAGGTCTTCGCATTGAGAAGGATGCAGGGGAGCGCTACTATGACAGCTACGGAGCATACGCCATGTTGCACGACGTGGGCATCTTGCAGCGAGCCATCGTGGGTGACTATCGCATTGGCTTTGGCGAGGGATTGGTCTTGGGCGGGAGCATCTGGAATAGCAAAAGTACGCCGCCGCTCAAGACACAAGGCGGCATACGGCCTATGACAGGCATGGACGAGGTGAACTTCCTCAGAGGTGCTGCCGTGACGCTCGCTTTGGGAAAGCATATTCGCCTGAGTGCCTTTGGCTCTTACCGAAAGCGGGACGCCACATTGAACAAAGCGGGAGAGGTGCAGACGTTGCTCACCAGCGGTTATCACAGGACGGAAAGCGAGTGGAACCGAAGAAGAAACGTGGGAAGTACTGTGCTTGGCGGCAATGTAGAATGGTACAACAAAGGCTTCCACTTGGGAGCAACTGGTTATTGGCAGAAGTTCGACCGCACACTTAATCCAGGTAGCCAGCGGTACAGGGCAATTTATCCAAAAGGGCAAAGCTTCGGCACAGCGGGCTTAAACTATGGCTACACACGCTATCGGTTCTCTCTTGCTGGTGAGACAGCTTACAGCACAGCGGCTGGCGGCGGCTGGGCAACCATCAATCGCGCTTCATGGAACATCGGGCGGAACTATGTCCTTTCTGCTGTCCAACGCTTCTATGCCTATCAGTATTATTCATTTTACAGCAGTTCGCTCGCCGAGAACAGCAACGCTCAGAATGAAAGCGGCGTGCTTGTGCATCTACAAGCCGAGCCGTTAGCAGGTTTGCAGCTGACCGCGTACGCCGACTTCTTCCATCATCCTTGGCCGCGTTACCGTATGACGCACAGCAGCACAGGGCAGGAGTTCATGTTGCAAGGCGTATATACCCTGTCGCAACAGCACACTCTTTTGGCGCGTTATCAGTTGAAGAGGAAGGAGAACGGCGACCTAATGGAGCCGCATCATCGCGTCAAGCTGCAATGGACGTGCGAGCCTTCAACACATTGGCGCTTGCAGACAACAGGTTTGTTCCATAGTGTGTTGGATAGCAAGGGCTTCATGCTGACACAGAACGTCCGCCTCATGCTTGCGAAGCCTCAAGTGACGCTCAACGGTCAGCTTGGCTATTTCCACACCGACGACTACCTGAGCCGCATTTACATCCAGTCGCCGGCTCTTTATAGCAGCATCTCTTCGGCCTCTTATTATGGGCACGGAATGCTGGGCGTCCTTACTTGTCGATGGCAAAGCAAAAGCGGAAAGGTGATGCTCGAAGGGCGTTACAGCCTGCTTCGTTACTTCGACCGCGAGGAACAAGGCACAGGCCTACAGGCAATCCTCAGTCCTTGGAAGAATGATTTGTCTTTTCAGATAAGGGTAAAGATCTGAACATCCAGTAAAGCCCAAGCACAACGAAAGGCACGGAAAGCAGTTGTCCCATGTTGAAGAGCATTCCGTCCTCGAATGCTTCTTGGTTCTCTTTTGTGTATTCGATGAAGATGCGACTGGTGAAGATGAGGAATAGGCAAAGGCCAAAGAAGAAGCCACTGCCGACCTTCTGCGGGTAGCGGCGGTAGAAGAGCCAGTGTATGCCGAAGAAGATGGCGTAGCAAAGAGCTTCGTAGAGCTGTCCGGGGTGTCGCGGAAGCATATCCACTCGCTCGAATATGAAGGCCCAAGGCACGTCGGTAGGGCGACCTATTATCTCCGAGTTCATCAGATTGCCCAGTCTTATGGCACAAGCACAGATGGGTGTGACGATGGCGACATTGTCGAGAACATGCAGGAACTTGAGGCCGATGTGCTTGGCATAGAGCCAAAGAGCAATAATCAAGCCAAGCGTGCCGCCGTGACTTGCAAGCCCTTCGTAGCCGGTGAACTCCCATCCTTTCCCGGGTATATTGCGCATCGGTAGCAGCATCTCTATGGGATGGGACAGGTAATAGCCCAGCTCATAGAAGAGGCAATGCCCAAGCCTTGCACCGATAAGTATGCCGAGGAAGCAGTACATAAACATCGGGTCGAACTGTTCCTCGCCGAGCTTCTGCTGACGATACAGTTTGTGCATGAGCAGATACACCGCCACAAGGC
>JAEEGL016618966.1_pt1 | contig 13452 bp, 11 predicted proteins | sample 9134231 | NCBI WGS metagenome assembly JAEEGL01 (sample SAMN16246548, study PRJNA631951) | gut metagenome | biome: gut microbiome; feature: rumen; material: fiber-attached | host: Bos | place: Iran: Karaj | collected 2018-10 | reverse complement strand
GGATCCGGCCGGAGATGCGGAACTGACTTACAGGGAGTGCGCTTTCAGGATCATGAGGCTGTTTCTGGATGATTACGGCGATGAGAGGATGAAGTCTTTTGTCGAAAAGGCTTATTCCGGGAACTTTGATTCAACGGATACTGTGCCCTTCAGGAAGGCGGACAACGCTTTCTTCATGGAGCTCTGGCATGGCCCAACCATGGCCTTTAAGGACATGGCGCTTCAGATCCTGCCTTATTTCATGACTGCGGCAGCCTCCCTGAACGGAGAGAGCACAGAGACCGTGATCCTGACCGCCACCTCGGGGGATACGGGGAAAGCGGCCCTGGCGGGGTTTGCGGACGTTCCCGGCACCAGGATAATAGTGTTTTACCCGAAGGACGGCGTGAGCCTGGTCCAGGAGAGGCAGATGATCACCCAGAAAGGCGACAACACCTGCGTAATCGGCATACACGGGAATTTTGACGACGCCCAGAGGGGAGTAAAGGAAATGTTCGGCGACGAGACCCTGAACAGCGCCCTAGGTTCCGCGGGCTTCAGGTTCTCTTCCGCAAATTCCATAAATATCGGCAGGCTTGTGCCTCAGATCGTGTATTACGTTTATTCATATCTGCATCTGGTGAAGACGGGGGAGATAAAGCCCGGCGACGGCATCAACGTGGCCGTGCCCACGGGAAATTTCGGAAATATCCTTGCCGCTTATTACGCCGGAGAGATGGGGCTGCCCGTGAAAAAACTCATCTGCGCGTCAAATAAGAACAGGGTCCTCTACGATTTCTTCAGGACGGGCACCTATGACAGGAACAGGGAGTTTTACGTGACCAGTTCTCCCTCCATGGACATCCTTGTGTCCAGCAATCTGGAAAGACTCATTTTCCATATTGCCGGAAATGACTGCGGAAAATGCGCTGACCTCATGAAGCAGCTGGCGGAAAAGGGATCGTACTCCATAGACAGTGGCATGGGAGAGCGGTTGTCCATGTTTTACGGCGGATTTGCCGATGAAGAGGCGACTTCCGAAGAGATAAAGACACTGTATGATAACAGCAGTTATGTGGCAGACACCCATACCGCGGTGGCTTCCTCCGTACTCCGGAAATACAGGGAGGAAACGGGGGACGGTACCCCTGCGGTCATCGCGTCAACCGCCAGCCCCTTCAAGTTTGCTCCCGCGGTGTTGAGGGCAATAGCTCCCGAAAAATATGACGAGGACCCCTTCAGGTGCGTGGATGAACTCTCGGCGTTAAGCGGGCTGAAGGTTCCCCCGCAGATCGATGAGATAAGGGATCCCGTGATAAGACACGATAAGGTCTGCGATCCCGGTACCATGCCTAATGCGGTCAGAGACTTCCTGGGGGTGAAATGATGGATATCGGAATGGGAGGAATGATAGATCTTCTGGTACTGGCCTGCGGGCTGTACCTTGTGTATTCTGCCGTTTCAATGATGAACGGCGGAGATATCCCGAAGCCTCTGCTGCCTGCGTCTGTGGAGCCGGCTGTCATGAGGGAAAAAAAGGAATTCTCCAGGCTTGTTGGGAAAAAGACCCTTGTGCTTGGGATCGTGGCGCTTTTGTGCGGTGCGCTGGACCTTGCAAATGAGTACTGGATAAAGAATTCCTATATGAACCTGTTTTCCTCGGGACTTTTCGTGGGTGTTGCGGTCTGGTACTGCGTGTCCGTGAAGAAGTCCTACGGAAAATAAAAACTTGTAATGGAACGGAAAACATGATAAAATATCGCAGTGTGTTCGGCAGAGACCATAAGACAGGGGATAAACCCAAACACACCGAAAGGAAGGTACTTTGCGATGCTTGAAGAAGCCCTTAATGCTGTAAAGGATGCTGAAAAGAAGGCGGCACAGAGGATCAGGGCCGCGGAAGACGAGGGGAACGCCCTCATCGAGGATGCCCGCAAGAAGGCTGCGGACATGAAGGAAAGCAAGGTAAATGAGATCCGGCAGAACGGGATAGAGCAGGTCAAACGCGCAGAGGACAGTCTGTCCCAGTCGAGAGTTCAGGCGAGAGCCGATGTGTCCGGGGAGGTAAAAGAGCTTGAAGCAGCGGCTCTTACCCGGCAGGAGAAGGCCGTCGATGCGGTCATAGACAATCTTGTAGGCTGAAGCCCGGACGGAGGATCAAATGGCTGTAATGGAGATGAAGCGCATAAACATATGCGCCATGAGAAAAGACAGAAAAGCGTTGCTTGAGAGACTTCAGACCCTCGGCACTGTGGATCCCGACATCAATCTGCCCGAGGATTACGAGTATGACCGGGTGGATGTGACCTCCAGCAGGCAGATGTTTGAAAAACAGATACTCAGGAGTGAGCAGGCCCTCGATATCCTCGACGAGTATGCGCCTGTAAAAAAGCCCTCGTCCTTTGCGGGGAGGGAACTGAAGACCATTTCCGATCTCAAGGATGCGGAAAGCCGCAGGAATGACATTGCGGATGTTATCTCTTCAATACTCGATCTCAAGAGAAAGATCGACGACAACAAGTCTGACATCGTCAGGCTCATGACCCAGGAGGAGACTCTGACCCCCTGGCTTTCACTGGATATTCCCGCAGGTCTTAAGACGACCAGGAGCACCGCTTTTATCACCGGTACCGTTCCTGCCACTCTGACCGAGGAAGGCATTTCGGCCTGCATCGCCGAAAAGGCTCCCGGGCTCAGTGCTTTGAGCGTGAAGACCCTGTTTACGGATCAGGATTATATCTACTTTACCGCGATCTGCCTTAAAAAGGACGCGGAGACAGTGGAATCCGCGCTCAGGGAGAAGGGCTTTACCAGAACCACTCTTTCAGGCGACAAGACTCCTTCCCAGATGAAGGAAGATATAAAGAACCAGATAGCCCACGACGAGAAACAGGTCCTTGAGCTGTCCGACTCGGTCGCTCTCTACTCCGACAAGAGAGAGGACATAATGCTCCTCAGGGACTATTACGCGGCGAGGGAAGGGAAGTACGATCTGCTCGGAAAGCTTCCCGAGACCGAGAATACCTTTGCTATAAGCGGCTATGTGACGAAGGAGGACTCAGAAAGGACCGTTTCCGATCTGAGATCCCATTTCCATGCCGCTGTTGAGCTTGAAGACATAAAAGAGGATGAGCAGGCTCCCGTACAGCTCAGGAACAATAAGTTCTCCGCAAACTTTGAGGGGATCACATCATCCTTCGGGCTTCCGCATAAGGGGGAGGTGGATCCCACTTTCCTCATGAGCTTCTTCTATGTGTTCTTCTTCGGGCTCATGCTTTCGGATGCGGCTTACGGCGCGATCCTCTCCATAGCCACTTTCATTTTGCTGAAAAAATTCCCCAGGATGGATCAGGGGATGAAGAAGCTCCTCACCCTGTTCTTCTTCGGGGGTCTTTCCACCCTGTTCTGGGGCGTTATGTTCGGAGGCTACTTCGGAGACGCCTTTGACACCATCTACTACAAGCTGATACTCGGACAGCAGGAACTCGGCGCTCCCGTGGTGCCTGCGGCCTGGTTCGTGCCTCTCAACAACCCCATGTATCTTCTCGACTGGTGCATGCTCTTCGGCGTGATCCATCTGTTCGTGGGACACGGCATCAAGGGTTATATGTATCTTAAGGACTCAAATATCAAGGGCTTTATCTTTGAGGTGATGGGCTGGTATGTCCTTCTCATAGGACTGCTCCTCATGCTTCTGCCTTCGGAACTCTTCAGATCCATATCCGGCCTCGATCTTTCATTCCCGGAGGCTCTGACGAAAGCAGCGCCTGTTCTGGCCATAATCGGGGTGGTGATGCTTGTGATCAACGGCGTCCTTACAAATGAAAACCCGGTGCTCGGCGCGGGACTTGGACTGTACGACGTGTACAATATCACCGGCTGGCTTTCGGATGTGCTGTCTTATTCCAGGCTTCTGGCTCTGGGGCTTGCCACGGGCGTCATCGCATCCGTCGTCAACATGATGGGCTCCATGATCAAGGGCCCTGTGGGCATTATAGTGTTTATTATCGTGTTCATCCTCGGACACATCCTCAATATCGCCATCAATCTGCTGGGGGCTTATGTTCACACCTGCAGACTTCAGTATGTGGAATTCTTTGGTAAGTTTTATGAAGGCGGCGGACTTCCCTTCTGTCCCTTCAGGCAAGATACAAAATATTATGAGTTTAAGGAGGAGACAAACTAATGACAGGACTTGTATGGGCACTTATCGGTGCTGCGATCGCAGTTGGACTCGCAGGATGCGGCTCGGCCATTGGAGTCGGAATCTCAGGTATGGCTGCCAGCGGTGTTGTGACTGAGGATCCCGGGAAATTTGCCAAGGTGCTGGTGCTTCAGCTTCTTCCCGGAACACAGGGTATCTATGGACTTCTGGTCTCATTCATCACCCTTTCCAAGGTAGGACTTCTGGGCGGCGGAGCGGCAGAACTCGACATGGGAACAGGGCTTCTCATTTTTGCAGCCTGTGTGCCGATCGCTATCGTGGGTCTTATCTCTGCTATCTATCAGGGAAAGACTGCGGCGGCTTCCATTCAGCTCGTTGCAAAGAGACCCGAGGAATTCGGTAAGTCGATGCTGTTCCCGGCCATGGTCGAGACCTACGCGATCCTTTCGCTTCTGATCTCGATACTTGCAGTCAGCGCAATCCAGATCTGATCGAAGACCGGTACCCGTTTAGACGGATATCACAGATATGACTATGGAATGTCCATGGGTCATTTCTCTGTACGCCGGGAGATTATTTACGGGCTCTCATGACCATGGTGCGTCATGAGCAGAAAGGATTCAGAGAAATTATGAACGGACTTGACGAAATAATAAAGCAGATAGGCGAAGACGCCGAAAAGACCGCGGAGGAGAGACTCTCCGAGGCCAGGGAAAAGGCGGATTCGATCATCAATGATGCAAAGACGGAGTGCGATGCTCTCGACAGCGAGGCCAAAAGCCGCGACGAAAGATCCGAAGGGATCAACCGCGACAGGATCGCTTCTGCCGTGGATATGGAAAAGAGGACAGCTCTTCTGAATGCCAGGCAGGAACTTATAGCCGGCGTCCTGAACAAAGCGTATGAAAAGGTTGCCGGTCTGGATACGGATGCCTATTTTTCGCTGATGGAGAAGCTGATGGGAGCGTATGCGCAGGAAGGTGAAGGGAAGGCTTGTTTTTCCGACAAAGACCTGAAGCGCATGCCGGACAGCTTTAAGAACTTTGTCTCCTCCCTTTCGGCGAAACCCGGCTATTCCGTGACCATTGACGCGAAGCCTGCCGACATTGAGAACGGGTTCATCCTTTCCTACGGCGGCATCGAGGAGAACTGCACATTGAAGGCGATTTTCGACGACAGACGCGATGCTCTTTCCGATATCGCCAGAAAGGTTCTGTTTGGAGATGGCTGATAAAAGCTATACATATGCGGTATCACGCGTAAGGGCTCTCGAAGTAAAGCTCCTCAACAGGACTTTCCTCGATACTCTCGTGAACGCCCCTTCATACAAGGACTGTCTGGAACTTCTGTCCGAGAAGGGCTGGGGCACGGGCGAAGCAGGGGAGACTGCCGAGGACATGCTTAAGAGCCAGGAAGAGGATATCTGGGTCACCATGGGCGAACTCGGGGTGGACAAGGATGTCTTCAGAGTATTGTTCATACCGAGGGAGTTTCACAATCTGAAAGCGGCGGTGAAAAAGGTATGTACCGACGCTCCGGATGACCTTGTTATCTTCAATGAGGGCACGGTCACTTCTCCCAGAGTCATGGTAGAGGCGATCAGGGAAAAGAACTATACCGCACTTCCGGAGGAGATGCGCTCCTGCGCCAGAGAAGCCTTTGAAAGCCTGCTCCACAACAGGGACGGGCAGTTATGCGACTGTATCATAGACAAGGCCTGCCTTGACGAGATCGGAAAGGCCGGCTCGCGTTCCGATGTGCCGGTGATACGTGAATACGCAGAGAGCGTGGTGGCGGTTGCCGATATCAAGACAGCGGTCAGAGCCTGCAGCACCGGCAAGAGCAGGGAATTCCTGAAGAGGGCCATATCTCCCTGCAGGACGATCTATGCCGAAGGACTGATAAACGCAGCAGTGTCCGGCATCGACCAGTTATATGATTTCCTTTCACAATCGGGATATGCGGACGCAGTCGAGGCTTTGAAGGAATCGCCTTCAGTCTTTGAAAAGTGGTGTGACGATCAGGTGATCAGAGCGATCTCACCCGAGAAGTATCATACTTTTACGGCCGGACCCCTGGTGGCTTATGTGCTTGCCAGGCAGAATGAGATCAAGACCGTGAGGATAGTTCTGACATGCCGTGAAAATGATATTCCGGCGGAGGAGATCACAGGAAGGCTTCGGGAGATGTATGTATAAGATAGCGGTTGTAGGCGATTATGCCAGCATATACGGATTTTCGTCTGTGGGTCTTGATATCTACCCGGTTAAGGACGCAAAAGAGGGTGAGGATATCATCCGCAGACTTTCAGGCTCCCAGTACGGGATCATTTACGTGACCGAGGAACTTGCTTCAAGGATGCCGGGAGAGATCGCCCGGCTCAGGAGCGTCAGGACCCCGGCGGTGATCCTGATCCCCGGAGTGTCGGGAAATACCGGCGCCGGGATAGAGGGCGTGAAATTGAATGTTGAACAGGCTGTCGGTTCGGACATCCTGTTTGGAGACATGGACTGATGCTGTTTTTCAGTTCGAAGACACAGGGTCTGACAGCGCTTAGCCTGATGACCTTTGGAACAACAGATTAAAGATACAGGAGGGGACACAGCGATGAGCAAAGGCACGATCAAAAAGGTAGCCGGACCTCTTGTCATTGCGGAGGGAATGCGAGACGCCAACATGTTTGACGTCGTCCGCGTGAGCGAGAGCAGACTTATCGGAGAGATCATCGAAATGCACGGCGACCAGGCTTCGATCCAGGTCTACGAGGAAACCTCGGGACTGGGACCCGGCGAACCGGTGGAGTCACTGGATAAGCCGCTTTCAGTGGAATTGGGACCCGGTCTTATTTCCAGTATTTACGACGGTATCCAGAGACCGCTGGACAAGATAATGGATGAGTACGGCAACAGCCTGCAGAGAGGCGTTGAGGTTCCGTCCCTTCCCAGAGATAAGGAATGGGAGTTCGTTCCCACGGCGTCTGTGGGAGATCAGGTGGTGGCCGGCGATATCATCGGCACCGTTCAGGAATCGCCCATCATCACCCAGAAGATAATGATACCTTACGGCGTTGAGGGTAAGATCAAAGACATCAAAGCCGGAACCTTCAAGGTGGACCAGATGGTGGCTACCGTGGAGACGCCCGATGGGGATAAGGAAGTCGGTCTCATGCAGACCTGGCCCGTCAGAAGAGGCCGTCCTTACACCAGAAAGCTTCCGCCTTCAAAGCCGCTCATCACGGGACAGAGGGTCGTGGATGCGTTCTTCCCCATAGCCAGAGGCGGTGTGGCTGCCGTTCCCGGACCCTTTGGTTCAGGAAAGACGGTCATCCAGCATCAGCTGGCCAAGTGGGCCGAGGCCGACATTGTCGTTTACATCGGATGCGGCGAGCGCGGAAACGAGATGACGGACGTTCTGAACGAGTTCCCCGAGCTTAAGGATCCCAAGACGGGACACTCCCTTATGGAGAGGACAGTGCTCATAGCCAACACCTCCGACATGCCCGTGGCGGCCCGTGAAGCTTCCATTTACACGGGGATCACCATAGCAGAGTACTTCAGGGATATGGGATATTCCGTTGCTCTGATGGCCGACTCCACATCACGTTGGGCAGAGGCTCTCCGTGAGATGTCAGGACGTCTTGAAGAGATGCCCGGTGAGGAAGGTTACCCCGCATACCTCGGAAGCCGTCTGGCGCAGTTCTATGAGAGAGCGGGTTCTGTCATAGCCCTCGGCAGCGACGGAAGGGAAGGCGCCCTGTCCGTTATCGGAGCCGTTTCACCTCCCGGAGGTGATATCTCGGAGCCGGTTTCACAGGCTACTCTCCGTATAGTAAAGGTGTTCTGGGGACTTGATTCCTCACTTGCCTACAGGAGACATTTCCCGGCCATCAACTGGCTTACCTCATATTCGCTCTATCTAGACAATATCAAGGGGTGGTTCGATGAGAACGTGTCTCCCGAGTGGATGGAGAACCGTCAGAGACTCATGAGCCTCCTTCAGGATGAAGCGTCTCTGAATGAGATAGTGCAGATGGTGGGTATGGATGCCCTTTCTGCCGGTGACAGGCTTAAGATGGAAGCGGCCAGATCCGTTCGTGAGGATTTCCTCCAGCAGAACGGTTTCCATGAAGTGGATACATATTCATCCCTTTCCAAGCAGCTGCTGATAATGAAATTGGTGCTGGCTTACTATGACAAGGCTCTTGAGGCTGTTGAAAAGGGCGCTTCGATAAAGGTTCTTGCCGGTCTTCCGGTGAGAGAGGCCATCGGCCGTTTCAAGTATACGGAAGAGAAGGATATGCAGCAGCAGTTCGACACGATATCGGCGCAGCTTGACCGCGAGATGGCCGGTACCATTGGAAAGGAGGACTTCTGATCATGCCTAAGGAATACAGGACAATACAGGAGGTCGCCGGTCCTCTGATGCTGGTCAGAGGAGTACAGGGCGTAAAATATGACGAGCTGGCAGAGATCGAGCTTGCAAACGGCGAGAGACGCCGCTGTAAGGTGCTTGAGATAAACGGCACGGATGCTCTCGTTCAGCTCTACGAGAATTCCACGGGTATCAACCTTTCGAATTCAAAGGTCAGATTCCTTGGAAGGTCCATGGAACTGGGCGTGTCCGCAGACATGCTGGGACGAGTCTTCAACGGCATGGGAATGCCCATCGACGGCGGTCCGGAGATACTGCCCGACGAGAGGCGCGACATCAACGGCCTGCCCATGAACCCCGCCGCCAGGGCTTATCCCCAGGAGTTCATACAGACCGGTATTTCAGCTATCGACGGACTTAACACCCTGGTCAGAGGGCAGAAGCTCCCCATCTTCTCCGCATCGGGACTTCCCCATGCGCAGCTTGCGGCCCAGATCGCAAGGCAGTCGAAGGTCCGCGGCAAGGACGAGAACTTCGCCGTGGTGTTCGCCGCAATGGGTATCACCTTTGAAGAGTCCAATTACTTCATTGAGAGCTTCCGTGAGTCGGGAGCCATAGACAGGACGGTGGTCTTCGTCAATCTGGCAAATGACCCCGCCGCAGAGAGGATAGCGACTCCCCGTATGGCGCTGACCACCGCAGAGTATCTGGCGTTTGAAAAGGGAATGCACGTCCTCGTCATCCTTACCGACATCACGAACTACGCCGATTCCCTTCGTGAGATATCGGCGGCGCGTAAGGAGGTCCCCGGAAGGCGCGGATATCCCGGATACATGTATACCGACCTCGCTCAGATGTATGAGAGAGCAGGACGTCAGAAGGGAAGAGACGGTTCCATCACCATGATCCCCATTCTGACTATGCCCGAGGACGACAAGACCCATCCCATCCCCGACCTTACCGGGTATATCACTGAGGGTCAGGTCATCCTTTCCCGTGAGCTTTACAGAAAAGGCATCACGCCTCCCATAGACGTTCTTCCTTCTCTGTCCAGACTTAAGGATAAGGGTATCGGCGAAGGGAAGACCAGGGCTGACCACGCCAGCACCATGAACCAGCTTTTCTCAGCTTACGCAAGAGGAAAGGAAAATAAGGAACTCATGACGATCCTCGGCGAGGCGGCTCTTTCGGAGACGGACCTTATTTACGCAAAGTTCGCAGACGAGTTTGAAAAAGAGTATGTCTCCCAGGGCTATGAGGCCAACAGGGATATAGAGGACACGCTGGCTACCGGATGGAAGCTCCTGTCCATACTGCCCAAGGCCGAGCTCAAGAGGATAGACCAGAAGTACATCGAAAAGTATTACGACAACGACTACTTTAAGAAAATGAACCCTAACTACGGGATGTGATATTGATATCCCGTGAAGCGTCCGGGCATCGGATGGCATTCCGGTGCTCCGGCACGTGTGTTAAGGATCAGGAGGATAATAAATGCCCCAGACACAGGTAAATCCCACCAGGATGGAGCTTACCCGCCTTAAGGGGAAGCTCAAGGCTGCCACAAAGGGACACAAGCTGTTAAAAGACAAGAGAGATGAGCTGATGCGTCAGTTCCTGGATCTTGCCCGTGAAAATATGGCTCTCAGACAGAAGGTCGAAGAGGGCATAAAGAGCGCAAACCAGAATTTCGTCGTGGCAAAGGCTTCCATGTCGGAAGCGACGTTAAACACCGCTCTTATGGCTCCCAAACAGCAGGTGAACCTGGAGATCTCCGAAGAGAACGTGATGAGCGTTGAGATCCCGAAGTATGAGACCAAAATGGAGTCTGCCGATGAAAATGACATCTACTCCTACGGTTTCGCCTTCACCACTGCGGATCTTGACGGCGCGGTCAGATCCATTTCGGACATCCTGCCGGACATGATCAAACTGGCTGAAGTCGAGAAGAGCTGCCAGCTCATGGCGGCCGAGATCGAAAAGACCAGACGCCGTGTTAATGCTCTGGAGCATGTCATCATACCCAGAACACAGGAGACCATAAAGTATATCTCCATGAAACTGGATGAAAATGAGAGGAGCACACAGATCCGTCTCATCAAGGTGAAGGATATGCTCCTCAACAAGACAAGAGATTATGATAACGCTCAGGATATCTACACTATCGAGGTTGAGACCCCGGCTACGGGAGCATAGGTCTTTATTTCCCGGTGCTTCGGCCTGTAACGGGGCTGGTTTTCATTTACAGGTACTATGAACGAGAGCGTTTCTTCGAGACTGAAAAAGCTTCATATGAAGATGGAGGAGGAAAAAGCGGATTTCCTCCTCATCACTTCTCAGGACTGCCATATGTCCGAATATGTGTGCAGTCATTACAGGACTATTCAGTATTTTTCCGGGTTTTCCGGTTCGGATGCCGATCTTCTCCTCACTTCATCGGGTGATTATCTGTGGACTGACGGCAGGTATTTTGTCCAGGCCGCAAATGAACTCAGAGGGACGGGCATTCAGCTCATGCGTTCCCTCGAACCCGGCGTTCCCAGGATCAGTGAACACATTGAAGAGCATATTGAAAAGGGACAGACTCTCTGCTTTGACGCTCAGACCGTGAGCCTCAGGAGAGGGCTTATGTTCGAGGATATCTGCCGGCGAAGGGACGCAAAGATCGCGGACAGTGATCTCTGCGACGGATTGTGGGAGGACAGGCCGCCTCTTCCTGCGGGAAAGGTCTTTACCCTTGATGAAAGCCTGAGCGGCAGGAGCGGAAAGGATAAGCTTTCGGATCTTTCCGGACGCCTGAAGGAAAAAGGCCTCGATGCGCTCCTGATATCCGCCCTTGACGAGATATGTTGGCTGCTGAACATCCGCGGCGGGGACATACAGAACAGTCCTCTGGCGCTTTCGAATCTCTATGTCTCCCTTAAAAAGAAGCCGGTGCTGTTCATCCATGAGGAGTGTCTGGGGGAGGAAGAGAAAGGATTCATCGAGTCATCCGGGGTGGAGATCAGGCCTTATGACGATTTCCGGCCATTCCTCGACAGATTAAAGGCGTCGGATCGGAAACTTCTGCTTGACAGGAACAGCTCCAGTTATTTCACCTACAGCGCACTGAAGGAAAAGTGCGATATAGTCGTAGGCGAAAGCCCCGTGCAGGCCATGAAGGCCGTAAAGAACGAGACGGAGCTGAAGAACCTGAGAAGGGTCTACATAGAGGACAGCGCCGTGCTCACCAAGGCGCTCCTGGATCTGAAGGAGGAACTGCCTCACGACGGAAAGACCGAGGCCCAGGTGGCGGGGCAGGTGGACATTAACAGATCCCATCTGAAGACCTTTATCGAGCCGTCATTTCCGACCATCGTGGCTTTCGGCGCGAATGCAGCCATGATGCATTACGAACCGGACAAGGTACACAGCGCGGAGATCACAAATAATAACATCCTTCTCATAGATTCCGGCGGACATTACTTTGGGGGCACGACGGATGTCACCAGAACGATCCTGATAGGGGATGTGTCCGATGAGGTAAAGAAGCTCTTTACCATGACCGTCTGCGGGATGCTGAACCTGGCTGACGCCGTCTTTATCGACGGCTGTACCGGGAGAAATCTTGACATTCTTGCAAGAGGCCCGCTGTGGAGGCATCTGTCCGATTACAAATGCGGGACAGGTCACGGCGTGGGATACATACTGAACGTGCACGAGGGCCCTCACAGCATCAGATGGAGAGCCTCCGAGGAGATGCCGGAAGTCCGGATGGAGGCAGGCATGATCGTGTCTGACGAGCCGGGAGTATATAAAGAGGGCAGATACGGCATCAGGATAGAGAACATCCTTGAAGTGGTCCCCGCGGGAGAGAGCGGTGACGGACGGTTCCTGAAATTTTCCCATCTTACGTACGTTCCCATCGACCTGGATCTCATCGATGTAAAATACATGACAGATGATGATCTGAGCAGGCTGAACGCCTATCACGCCGAGGTGTGCAGGAAGCTTCTGCCGTTTATGGACGGCAGATATGCGCAGCTCCTCATGGAGGCAACCAGGACTCTTTACAAGTGACGGAGAGACCGGTCGGGGTAACCGTATCGGTCGGGTCGCGCTTCTGCTGTTCCCGCAGGGGACATGAATAAAAAAGTGAAGCGGATCATCTTGATATTATTGAAGTTTTGTGCTATACATTTACAGGCGTGTTTTTCTCCGGCCGTTTCGCCGGAGAATGGATTGAAAACATAGTATTAAGGGAAAAGGAGACAGAGAATGGCAAAGATCGATCTTACACAGTATGGAATCACAGGAACCACCGAAATCGTTTACAATCCTTCGTACGAGGATCTGTACAAAGAGGAAAAGGATCCCTCTCTTACCGGCTTTGACGTAGGCGTTGATACCGAGCTGGGCGCAGTAAACGTCATGACCGGCATATTTACCGGAAGGTCACCCAAAGATAAATACATCGTTATGGATGACAATTCTAAGGACACCGTATGGTGGACCACAGAGGAATACCCCAACGACAACCATGTAGCTACCCAGGAGATGTGGAAGGCCTGCGAGGATATCGCAAAGAAGGAGCTTTCCGGAAAGAAACTCTATGTGGTGGACTGCTTCTGCGGAACCAATGAAGACACCCGCATGGCTATCCGCTTCATCATGGAAGTGGCCTGGCAGGCGCATTTCGTCCGCAACATGTTCATCAAGCCCACTGCGGCAGAGGAAGAGAACTTCAAGCCCGATTTCGTATTTTACAATGCGTCCAAGGGCAAGGTTGAGAACTTCAAGGAGCTTGGCATGCGTTCCGAGACCGCAGCGATGTTCAACATCACCTCTCACGAGGCGGTCGTGCGCAACACCTGGTACGGCGGCGAGCTGAAGAAGGGCCCGTTCTCACTGATGAACTACTCTCTGCCCCTTACGGGGGTGGCCGCCATGCGCTGCTC
>JAEEGL015788890.1_pt1 | contig 13452 bp, 11 predicted proteins | sample 9134231 | NCBI WGS metagenome assembly JAEEGL01 (sample SAMN16246548, study PRJNA631951) | gut metagenome | biome: gut microbiome; feature: rumen; material: fiber-attached | host: Bos | place: Iran: Karaj | collected 2018-10 | reverse complement strand
TGGTCATCCCTGTACAGGTGCAGCTTTTTGATAAGGCAGAGAGTCATCGCGAATGCGCTCTCCGCGACCGACTGGGAATACGCTCCCGTGGAGCTTAAAAGAATTGTTCCGGGCTTCAGTACACCGGGCTTAACATATGCATCCGCACCGGAGGAGGTGAGCTGCAGGTACTCCAGATTTTCAGACACCTTCAGGCTGCCCGGTTTCGGAAGTCCGATTATAACATTTGCCGACTGCAGCAGTTCATCATCCGGATGTCTGTCATACACATAGGTGTATTCATCACTGCACTCCAGCCTGGTTTTCTGCTCCTGTGTCATGTTCGTCATGATCAGCGCCTTTTTCATCCTTTGCCTCCTTTATTTTCCTTAATGTCCATGCATCTACATATTCCCGGAGCTTTATAAAGTACTCCGAGAATTTCATATTCTCCTGCCCGTAGGTCATCTGCAGGTCATACTCCAGCGGCAGCCACGTCGCGATGTCCGACTCATTGTGCGAGATCAGCGCCTCCAGCTTGTCCAGTGCCTTATAGGTCCTGGCCTCTTTTGTTTCAAGCGCCTCCATCTCGCCAAGGAGTTCTACCCATTCATCCTTCTGCGGCTGCGGGAAGGTACCGATCCATCTGCCGAAGATTTCCTCTTCTGCCTTCTCATCTGAACCTTCCTTTAAGAACGCCGGGATATCACCGGTAAATGCTTCCCCCAGATCGTGAATCAGACACATCCGGATTACTCTGTTCACATCAACGTCAGAAAACGCTTCTTCTCCTGAAAGGAGCATTGCCATGAGAGCCAGCCTGAAGGTATGGTCCGCCACACTCTCCTGCCTTCCCGGCTCTGTCCAGCAGTGCCTTGGCGTCGTTTTCAGTTTAGCCGCAACAGATAGAATAGAAATTAGTAGCTCAGGTGTCATGTCCTTCGGGTCCGCTCCTGCCGGAGCCTGTTCTCCATAATAGTGAGTTTTACTGTTCGCCAGGTGAGCTTGGAGCTCTGATTGCACTATTGATTCCGTAGTGCTGATTAATAGAGATTATATAATTCCCGGGAGAATGAGTACAGGCGTAATAAGTGCAATTGTTATTCACCCCGGCAATAATGCAGTATAATTCATAATGTCTGAATGTCGATTCAAATTATAATAATTCATATGGAGAAAAAGTGATGATGAAAAAAGCAATTACTCTTCTTACGATAACGGCCTGGTCTGCCATTCTTTTATCTGCCTGCAGCATGCCTGCGGCACCTTCCGGCCAGGCAGCAGTACCGTCAGAACAATCTTCTGCCGCAGATTCCGGGCAGGACGCGGCGGCTGAAGTTTCTGAGGACGCCGCCGCTGCCGCTGCTGAAGACAGCGCAAAAACCGCCGAGAATCCGGCACCGTCCTCTGAGATGCAGACGTATACAAGCGGCTATGGCTGGTCCGTCAAATATGATCCCGCTGTATTTGAAATGATGGAGTCCGAGGAGTCTGTCAGCTTTTACTATCTGGATGAGTCGGCAGGCGTCAATACAGTTCTGATCTCTTACGCTGCCGGCGTTTCACCGGAAGAACTCCTCTACTCCCTGACCATGTCGATGACAGAAGACAGCGAAAGCATTATCAGAAGTGAAGGATTCTTTCCGGGAACAGATGATAAATGGTGCTTCCGGCGCGTCATTCCCGCATCAGAGGATACCTCCGGTCTGACAGACACATTAATTGCAGGCGAGTTCAACGGCGCTGTCCTGGTGTTCCAGATCCTCAGTGAAATCACCGGAGACGACTCTGTTGATATTCCTGCCAGCGACGCTGTGGCGGAGCTTATTAACTCGATTACCTATGATCATTTTTACGATCAGGACATGTTCAGTTATTATCCCGGAACCTATCTTGCCGAGAACACCGAAGACGGAGGTTTCTTTGTTGAACTGGACGCGGATCACACCGGCACCCTGCATCTTCAGGATGATATCGACGTCCTCTGGGGCTCAGCAGAGCTGATTCCCGCAGACGGGAGCGAAGCGTATGAGTACGATATAGAAGGCGATTATCTTTATCTTCATCTGGACGATGAATGGATCAGCTTCCTGAAGCAGGGTTCTTCCGAAGCTTCTGAATGAATAATGTTACAATAGATACAGGTATAGTGAAACTGAAAAGGAGGTTTTATGATTTACAACGAATATCTCGGAATGAATCTTTCACGGCTCGGATTCGGCTGCATGCGCTTTAAGACGGATCCCGAAACCGGCGAAATCGATCAGGCGCTTGTGAACGAAATGTTCGATGAGGCAATCCGCGGGGGCGTCAATTATTTTGACACAGCCTATCCCTATCTGAACGGAAAGTCCGAAATCGCGATGGCTGCCGCCCTGGAAAAATATCCGCGCAGCAGCTATTACCTTGCCGACAAGTTCCCCGGCCACTCTCTTCCGGGCCCCGTCGACAACCGCGCGCTTTTTGAGATTTCCCTCGGGAAATGCCGCACGGACTATTTCGACTTCTACCTGATGCACAACATCAATGAATGGACGCAGAAGACCTATGAGAGCGAGGAATATCACATTATTCCGGATCTCGTAAAACTGCGTGAGGAAGGGAAAATACGGCACCTTGGCTTTTCCTATCACGGCGGCGCCGATTTCCTGGAGGAGTTCCTGACAAAGCATGAGGGTGTGTTCGAGTTCGTCCAGATCCAGTGCAATTATCTCGACTGGACGCTCCAGAACGCGGAGAATAAATACGATATCATAACAAACCACGGACTCGGCGTCTGGGTCATGGAGCCTTGCCGGGGCGGCAGGCTTGCGGATCTTCCGGAGGAGAACGCTCAGAAGCTCCGCGCCTTCAATCCGGATGCCAGCAGCGCCTCCTACGCCTTCCGCTTCCTGCAGGACAAGCCCGGGATCAAGATGATCCTCTCCGGCATGAATGCGATCTCACAGGTCAGGGATAACCTTGCGACCTTTGACACATACAAGCCTCTGAACGCGGAGGAGAAAGCTGCCCTTGCCGAAATAGCGGAAAGCCTGAAAACGGGCGTTCCCTGCACCGGCTGCCGCTACTGCTGCGACGGCTGCCCCATGGAGCTGAATATCCCTTACCTCATCGAGTGCTACAACAATTATAAGTTTGCCTCCGCCATGACCATCTCGATGCGCATCGACGGGCTGGATGAGAACAAGCGCCCTGCAGCCTGCATTGCCTGCGGCCAGTGCTCTCACGCGTGTCCCCAGGGAATCGATGTTCCCGCCGTCATGAAGGAGCTCGCGGACATATACGCAGCTTCGCCGAAGTGGTCGGAAGCCTCGAAGGGCAGACAGTCAGCTATCCTTCACGACCTGAAGATGGACTGATGTGTCCTGTTCCGATAAAAGATACCACACAGACTAACAAACCCCGGGAAAACGCTCACGTTCTTCCCGGGATTATTTGTCACTTATTTGTCACTTATTTGTCACTTATTCTTCACTGAACAGCCGGCTGTTCCTTCAGGCATTACTTAATCTTGATAACCGCCTTGACGAGGTCAGTCTTGTTGTTGACAGCTTCCTGATAAGCGTCCTGGATGTGATCAAAGTCAAACACATGAGTTACGATCTGCTTGACGTCGATCGCGCCCTTTGCCACCGCGGCGATTGCCTTCGGATAAATGTTGCGGTAACGGAAAACAGACTTAATGGTCGCTTCCTTGTCCATGATCTGCGCGAAGTTGTAGGTGATCTCTTCCTTCGGGCTGATTCCGACGAGCGTGATTGTTCCGCCTCTCTTTACGGCGAACGGAGTCTGGGCAATGGTGAACGGGGAGCCGGCCGTCTCGAAGACCTTCTCTGCGCCCTTGCCGTCTGTCAGCTCCATGATCCTGTCAATCGCATTCTCCTCGCCGCCGTTGATGACATAATCTGCGCCGAGTTCAAGAGCCTTGTCCAGTCTTGCCTTTACAAGATCCACAACGATAATCTTGCCTGCGCCGTGCGCCTTGCAGGACAGGAGTGTAACCAGGCCGATGCAGCCCGAACCGAGAATAACAACGGTATCGCCGACGCCGACATTTCCCTGGTTGGCGGCATGGAAACCGACGGAAAGGGGCTCAATCAGGGCGCCTTCCATTGTGGATACATTGTCCGGGAGCTTGAAGCAGTAGTCCGCGGGGAACTCAATGAACTCCTCATTGCAGCCGGGCACCGGGGGCGTCGCAAGGAATATTACATCCGGGCAGAGGTTATAGAGACCTTCCTTGCAGAACTCACAGGTTCCGTCCGTAACGCCGGGTTCAATGCAGACTCTGTCTCCGACCTTGAGGTTTGTGACGCCCTCGCCTACCTCGCAGACAGTGCCGGCGCACTCATGTCCGAGCATATAATCCTCTTCGAGGTTGACTTCGTACGCTCCGACCTTGCCATTGTGATAATAATGAACATCCGAGCCGCAGATTCCCACGTACTCAAGAGAAACCACGACCTTTCCCCTGCCTGCAGTCGGCTTCGGGATCTCTTTGATGATCATGTTGTCGAGTCCGCGCATAAAAGCGCCTCTCTGCATTTCCATATAACACCTCCAATACAAAACTCATAAACGTTCCGTCAGACTTATCGGTCTGACAGATTAATTATACGCTAAAGCGGGATCGTTTTTAACAGATTACCTCTGAAAATCCTCCCCGGCGGCGCAGATCCGGATCGTCACATGCCCCGGTTCCCCGTCCTCGACGGTTCCGGAAAGCTGTGCGGTTTCGAGCCAGCGAAGCGATGCGCTGTCCGTGAGTATTCTCGGCACGGTCCTGATACCGTCCTCTCCCATCGCGCCGTTATTTTCGACAAATACAGCGCACTTTTCTCCTTTGTCGTCTGTTCCCTCTAAGATATACCGCGCGGACAGTGACCGCGGCTCTCCATAGAACTCCTTCTGCGTATCGACGCCCCCGGGAAGGATTCTGCCGTTAAAGAACGGTCCGGAGGCAGTTCCGTCAAAGGTGATCATACAGGCCTCTCCTGTCCCGCCCTTTACCTCATGAAACCCTGTCAGCCTCACATCAATAGTCAGTACTTCCCTCATAGACGGCCTCCTTTGGTTTGTGCTATAGTACTTTCTGGTTTGAACTTAAGATTATTATAACCGGAAAGGATTTTTATGGGTATTCGAATAATAACCGATTCAGCAAGCGACATAGCTCAGGATCGCGCAGCCAGATGGGGAATTACCGTCCTCCCGCTGACGACCCGCTTCCATGAAGAGGAATACCTGGACGGCGTGACACTGACGCCGCTCCAGTTCTACGAAAAGCTTGTGGAAACAGATGAGCTGCCGAAGACCAGCCAGATCACTCCCTTCTTCTATGAGCAGGAGTTTGAAAAAGCAGTGCAGGCGGGCGACAAGGCCATCTGCTTCTGCCTCTCCAGCGGCGTATCCGGCTCCTATCAGAGCGCGTGTGCTGCCGCGCAGCAGTTCGGCGATGATGTAGCCGTCATAGACACACAGCAGTTCTGCGTCTCGGAATACATTATCGTACAGCGAGCCGCACAGCTGCGGGATAGGGGCGCCTCTTTTGAGGAAATCGTCCGCACAATCAGAGAAGAGCTTAAGCGGGCACATGTTATTGCCGTATTTGATACGCTTGAATATTTAAAGCTCGGAGGCAGGATCTCCCCTGCAGCGGCAGCCATCGGAAACGTGCTCTCCATCAAGCCGGTCCTTACAATTGAAGACGGCGTTGTCAAAATTCTCGGCAAAGCCCGCGGTTCAAAAAAATCGAACAATATGCTCACTCAGTTCATCGGGGAACTGGGCGGCATCGACTTTTCCATGCCGGTATGCCTTGCCTATTCCGGCTTTGACGACACACTGCTTCAGAAATATGTAGAGGACTCGAAGGAGATCTATGCGGGACATGAGGACCTGCTGCAGACTGCGTATGTCGGGGCTACCATCGGGACCTATGCCGGCCCCGGCGCGATTGCCGTCGCATTCTTCTCAGCCTGAGAGAGGCTGCCTGCAGGGGCAGGAAAAGTCAGCCGGAGCAGTCAAAATAATTTACAATTGAAACGTAAATTACGAATTTTTAGACAATTCATTTTGTGCCGCAGAATTGATTGACAACTTCTGCGGCACATAGTATACTTCAATCATCAAAGAAATAAAAAATACAAAACGTGATCACGATAAACAAAACCAAAGAGAGGCAGGTAACAAATGATCCGAGCAGTATAAGATGGGGTGCCCGGAATGAACCGAAAAATCAGACGGAGCATCCCGAACAACCGGAACAACTGCATAATATGAAAAAGAAAGGAGCTTTCAAGTGAGAAGTCCGAATATTTCTTAAAGGGCACTGATCAAAAGATCGGTGCCCTTCCTTTTGCGCGAAGCAATGAGCCATGCGCAGATGACGATGCAGAAGTGGTTCGTGAGCCTGCTCACGGAAACACGCATGCATTGTCATCTGCATCGGAACTTCTCCATCAAAAAAAGGACGCCGCTTTGCGGCGTCCTCTCCCGATTCCTATAAACCTGTACAGGTTATCCTTCAATCATTATAGTCTTCTTTTCCGGAATCTTCTCCTTCTCCTTCTTCGGAAGCTCCAGACTCAGGACACCATGCTCGAATTTCGCCTTGATATCCTCTTCCGTCAGCCCTTCGCCGACGTAGAAGGATCTCTGCATGGAGCCGGAATAGCGCTCCTGACGGATCAGTTTGCCGTGCTGTGTCTTTTCATTTTCATGGTCCTTGGCTGCGCTCACAACCAGGTAACCATTCTCCAGCTGCAGGCTGATGTCCTCTTTCTTGAATCCGGGCAGGTCGATGTCGACCTCGTAGTGGTCTTCATGCTCATGCACATCCGTCTTCATCAGGCGGTCGGTGTTATGACCATACAGCTTCCTGTCCATTCGGTTTAATTCTCTGTCAATATCCGGGAAATCAAACCAGTCATCAAACAAACTCTCTCCAAAAATACTCGGCATCAACATAATGCACACCTCCTTAACTCTGAATGAATAATAATTCTGAGCAATGGAAGGAGTGATTGGATCAGTAGGACGTCTGTCTTGTGGTCTTCTCTGTTCCTTTGTTCTATATGTAATATAGCACTTATATTAGCACTCGTCAACAGTGAGTGCTAATTATTCTGTGAACTTTCTGTGTCCTGCCGTTTGCCTTTTATTTCGACTCCTGTGCAGGTCCTGTCTGCTGCTGATTGTCGGGATACTCCGGGCTATACGGATATGCCGTCCTGAGCAGCCTTCAGGATCGCTTCGGGATCAGCCCCTATGATATCCAGTCCCTCTGCTTTGATCAGCCTGACGTCCCGGATACCGTAATAATTCTGCGCAAGGGCCTTCACATATCCGAAACCGAATTCCTCAGGGATGTAATTCACTCCCCCGGCGGTCGTCACATAGTAAAGCGTTTTTGCCCTGCACAGGCCGACCGGGATGCCCTCAGGCGAATAAGTAAAGCTGACCCCGACCGCGCTCACCTGCTCAAAATACTGCTTGAGAGAAGAAGGGAACGAAAGGTCCCAGTACGGGGCGGCAATCACGATAATTTCCGCCCGCGTAAACTGCCGGGATATGTCAAATATGGGATTGTCCAGTTCGCCGCGGATGATCAGACTATCCCGCAGCTTAAGAAAATCTTCGTCGACGAGAGGAAACCTGATATCCTTCAGGCAGATTTCCTCATAGGGCTGACCCAGCTTTTCAAGGAGATTCTTTGCAAGGCGCAGAGTCCTGGACTCCTTCCTTACACACGCGTTGATAAATAATACCGGTTTTTCCATTATACTGTTTCCCTCATTTCTTCTGCCCGATATACTCGAGGCACAGCATCGTCAGGTCATCAAACTGTTCCGCATCGCCTACAAACTCATCAACCGCATTCTGAACATTCTGCAGTATGCTAAGCACCGGGACTTCAGGGTTTGTGTTCAGCGCCTGTGTCATCCGCTCGGTTCCGAACAGCTCCAGTTCCCTGTTGGCCGCCTCCGGCACGCCGTCCGTATAGACAAAGAGTTTTGTGCCGGGCTCCATCTGCACCTCATACTCCCTGTACTTTACGCCCTCCATTCCGCCGATAACAAAGCCATGCCTGTCCTTGAACAGTTCAAACTCACCCCCGGGTTTTTTGAACACAGGATACTCGTGCCCCGCGTTGGCGGCGGTAAGCTTACCTGTTGAGAGCTCCAGGATTCCGAGCCAGACTGTAACAAACATCTGCGCCTCGTTGTTCGAGCAGATCGCCTCATTCGCCCTTGTCAGGATTTCCGCAGGGGATTTGCCCATCATCGCCACACTCTGGAGGATGATCTTGGATGCCATCATAAACAGCGCAGCGGGCACCCCTTTGCCTGATACATCTGCCATCACCATGCACAGATGATTGTCATCAACCAGGAAATAGTCATAGAAGTCGCCTCCGACCTCTTTTGCGGGATGCATACTGCCGATGACGTCAAAATCAGACCTGTCCGGGAATGCCGGCACAATGTGCGGCAGCATGGCCGCCTGGATCTGTGTCGCCAGGGTCAGTTCGGCGCTGATGCGCTCTTTCTCGGCGGTAACACGCCTTACAGTGTCGAGATACTCCACCGTCCTGTGGGAAATACCGGCAAATGATTTTGCCAGCTCCTCTACCTCGTCGCCGGTCCTGTAGGCGTCGTCCATCTTAAACTCCAGGTTGCTCTCGCTCAGCTCGGAAATATGCTTAGTAATAGTGTTCAGGGGATTGACGATCCTTTTGCCCAGTACAATTGCGCCGGCGAACATAAGGACCGCCGCCGCGCTCAGCAGCACGCCTGCCGTAAGCCTCGACATTCCCGCCTTTTCTCTGTATGTCTTTGCTGTTTCCTCCTGGATCAGCGCGCTGCGTTCTTTAAGAGCAGCCGTGGGCCTTCCCGCGATCTCGGAACTGAATGCGGAGATCAGGACCCAGCCCGTCGTATCTATCGGAGTACCCACGATATAGTACTCCCCGCCTTCCAGTTCTCCCTTCCGTACTTCTGTATCTCTTCCATTGATCGCGTCATTTACAACCTGCTTTAAAAGGCTGCTTCCGGACATGCGAAGATCCGTTTCCTTGTCTTCGTCCGCCAGCGGAAAGACCTGTGCCTGCGGCTCGAGAACTGCCCGTCCGCTCCGGTTGACAAGGAGCTGGTATTCCCCGTCAATCACGGATTCCTCCATGGTCTTCTGCATTTCGTTCAGATACAGATCAGCGCCGATAACCGCGGCAAGACTCTTGTCCGGGCCATAGACGGGAGCCGCGCACTCGATGCAGTAAGCGCCGGTGTTGGCATCCCATTCTCCCTCGGTAAAGATAAGCCCTCCCGCCGATACCGCCTGCTGATACCAGCCGCGTTTACGGGGATCGTAGCTTCTGATCTTTCCGTCCTCAAACCAGCTCGAGGAGTTGTCACTGACGGACATATGAACACCCTCGGGCAGAGCGATGTAGATATTGGCAGTATGTGTACTCCTGCACATGGAGATCATCATATCGGACATGTTGGAAAGAAGCCCGATGCGCGCCCTGAGGGCGGGATCCGATTGTCTCGTCCCTCCCGCGTAGATTACCTTCCTTGTCCACACACCGTCATCCGCAGGATCCGGATCCGAATAAGGCCGAACCATATAGTCCTCCGGATCCGCGAGAAGCACTGCGGCATAATCCGCAAAAAAAGCTACCCTGTCCGCGGCTTCTTTGAGCATATCGTCAGCTATCCTCGCCGCCGCCCTGTTGGAGCGCTCCAGGCTGACGTTCACAACTCCGTCCATCACAGCGGAGGTCACCTTGCCGATTGCCTCCTGCTGCTTTACGGCGGATTCACCCGCGAGTTTTGACAGCATATTGCTGTGATACACATATACGGCAAAGTTCACGGCAGATAAGATCATCACCGTGAAAAGGATCAGATTGAAGATTTTGCTTTGGATTCCTCCGAGAACCAGTCCCCTGACTTTTTTCATGTATGCCTCCGGTCATCAGCCCGTCTTCCCGGGAAAACACTTTGGAAAACAAGGCTTCTTCTGCATGTCTACTACAGTTTATCAGAATGGGCCGCAATCAAAAAGACAATTTGACCGTTCTTTGAAACTGCTGCGCACCAAAAACAGAGCCCCTCCGGCGGCACAAATGCCGCCGGAAGGGCTCTGCTGTTAATTGATGCAGTATCTGGTATATCTCTGATTACTTGACAGCGCCGTCCGCAACACCGCGGATGATATAACGCTGCAGGAAGACATACAGAATAATGATCGGTATGATCGTCACGAAAACCGCGGGGAATATAAGTTCCCAGGGATTTCCGTACTGTCCCGAGGTCAGCTTGGCGAAATACAGCTCCAAAGTCAGCGTCTTCGTTCCCTGACTGTTGCCGATCACGAGGAACGGAAGCAGATAGTCGTTCCATATCCACATCGCGTTCAGGACAATGACCGTAACCGTCGTGCTCTTGACAAGCGGCAGGACAACGTTAAAGAACATCTGGAAGGTATTCGCGCCGTCCAGGATCGCAGCCTCTTCCAGAGAGATCGGTACGCTCTTGAAGAATCCGTGATACAGGAAGACTGACATACTCAGGCCGAAGCCTCCGTACATGATGATCAGTCCGGGAATATTCTTAAGATGCATATTCTCGAACTCCGCGATCAGCGGATACATCAGGGACTGGAAAGGGATCAGCATAGCTGCCGCAAACAGGAGATAGATAAAGTTTGAAGCCTTGCTCTTTACCCTGACCATGACCCACGCGCACAGTGATGAGACAACGACAATCAGCAGGACCGACAGGAATGTAATCATAAAGGTCACAAAGATCGCCCTGAAGAAATGGATCTGCTCCATAGCCGTGCGCAGATACTGCGCTGTCCATGCGGACGGCGCGGCAATCGGGTTCGCAACAATCTCCGCGTTGGATTTGAACGAGTTGATAATCAGGAAAATCAGCGGCGCAAAGGTGTAGACCGCGAGCAGAATCAGCACGATCCAGACAAGCGCTTTGCCTGCTTTCTGTTTTGCACTCATGCCCATTACATCTCCACCTCCTTCTTACTGGTAATGCTGACCTGAATCAGTGTAACCACAGCGATCAGCACGAAGAAGATAACCGCCTCAGCCTGTGCCAGGCCGTAATCCGGCGGGGAAGTATCTCTCGTCGTACGCAGGATCTGAAGAGCCAGCATACGGGTTCCGAAGTTACCGTCGGTAAGAGCGATATTCTGATCCTGGAGCTTAAAGCAGTTCGCCAGCGTCATGAAGAAGACGATTGTGAACGAAGGCATCAGCATCGGAACCGTGATATACCAGAATCTCTGGATTCCGGTCGCTCCGTCAATCGACGCAGCCTCGTTGAGCTCCGTAGGAATATTGTTCAGTCCTGACGTATAGATGATCATCATGTAACCTGCCATCTGCCAGGTCACAAGCATGACGAGCGCGAACAGCGCCTTAGTGTTGTCCTGTGTCATATTGGTGAGCGCCGGGATTGAAAGAAAACCGGTCTCTCCGAACAGAACCTGTGAGAAAACAATTTCAAAAATAAATGCCCAGATATAACCGAGCGCCAGTCCTCCCAGAAGATTGGGAAGGAAATAGATCGTCCGGAAAACTCCCGCTCCCTTCTGCAGAGAGTTGGCAAGCAGCGCCATTCCAAGCGAAACAACATTGATCACGATGACCGCTACGACAGTAAACTTCAGTGTGTAAATAAACGCGTCCGTGAATTTGGACGTATGGAATGCCTTATTGTAGTTTGCGAAGCCGACCCAGGCCTGCCACCAGTGATCCGCCCCTGCGAAATAGGTTCCTCTCCAGGCCGTGAAGGAATAAATCACGCCCAGGACGAACGGCAGCAGAACGACCAGCAAAAACAGGATAAGAGCCGGAGCAATCAGCGGCCAGAACCGTTTTTTATAGTATCTTTCCACGTAACCCTCCTTGTGCCTTTGCGAATGAAGCAGCGGCGCCGCACACAGCTGCAGTGCGGCGCCTGCTGTTATCTTCGGCTATACCCGGTCATAAACCGGATAATAATCTCTCCGCTGGCAAAGCTTATTACTCAAGGCTTCCCATTTCCTTCCAGGTGGAGATTGCGTAGTCCGCGATATCTTCATACGCGTTCTCGGGCCACTCAGCCTTGTTCAGGTAATTCTCCATGACATAGTTTCCGAGTGTGTTGCCTGTCCAGCTGGCAGGGCATCCTGCGTAAGCGTTTGTGATTGTGTTGCCTGCAGCAACATACTCAAGCAGGGAGTCGCCGAGGCAGTAGCCGGAGGAAGTAACCGCCGGATCCGCGTTGTAGGGAACGAATGCCATATCTTCGATAACAAACTTCTGGCCTTCCGGTGTTGTGTTCAGCCATACAAGGAACTTCTCAGCCTTTTCCTGTTCTTCCTGGCTGACCTTCTTGTTGATGACATAGTAGTTCGGAACGAATACAGAGATGGACTTGTTCATATAATCCGCTGTAAGACCGTCTACAAGGATATCGTCGTCAGTAATCGGGAGCTTGATCGGAAGGAATGTAAGGTTCTTTGCAGTTTCCTCGTTGAAGCCTACAAGGTTCGTGTAAACCCAGTTGCCCTGCTTCAGGAAGAATGCCTTGCTGTCTGCAAAGTTCTGGACGGAAGCGTCATAGCCGCTGGTTGTCGTATTGATCAGTTCAGGGCCTCTGTCGATCGTAGCGTTGGAGGACTTAAGGTCAACAACCTTTGCATAAGCCTCGAAGAGGGGCTTCATTGCTTCTACATCAGCTGCGGTAGCTTTTGCGGCAGCTGCGGAATCCTTAAATGCAGCGTCGATGAAAACATTGATCAGGTGATCGCCGTAGGTCCATGTCTGGGAACCGGCCATGGAGAATGTGCCGACAAGGTTCTCTGCAAGACCGCTCTTGGGCTGCATCTCAAAGCTCTCGCCGCTCAGCGTTACTGTGCCGAGAGTATCATTCTTGATATAGTCTGTTGTAGCCTTTACAAGTGCCTCGAACTCGTCGTAGGTTGCTGTCTTATAAGCCTCGATCCATGCGTCAACCTTATCTTCGCCGTAGACAGCACCGACCATTCTCTTATCGACAATGTAGCCGTAGCCTTCGATATTGAACGGGATACCGTAGCTTCCGTTGTCATCGGAAAGGCGAAGGTTCGCGGGGATATCCGCAACCAGCTTCTGGAAATCGGGATCTGTCGCCTCGTCCAGGTCAAGAGCATAGCCGCCCTCTGTGTACTCGACCAGAGAGATCGCGTTCATAATGCAGAAAATTGAAGGCGGATTCTTGGAGGCGAGCTCTGTTCTCATAAGCTCGGAAGAATCTGTTCCTGAACCAAGGGAGAAGACCTTTACCTTCTGGCCTGTCTGAGCGCTGTAAGCATCCGCGGCAGCCTGCATGGCATCGGCAGATTCGCCCTTGGTGTTGAAAATATAGAAGTCATACGCCTCAGAGCCTGTGCTCTGGGGAGCTGCTGCCTCTCCGGAACCCG
>JAEEGL014881928.1_pt1 | contig 13452 bp, 12 predicted proteins | sample 9134231 | NCBI WGS metagenome assembly JAEEGL01 (sample SAMN16246548, study PRJNA631951) | gut metagenome | biome: gut microbiome; feature: rumen; material: fiber-attached | host: Bos | place: Iran: Karaj | collected 2018-10 | reverse complement strand
GTATTTACGAATCAAAGGCTTGTCAAACTTAGAACATGCCATATATACATTAATAGTAGGCAACTCGTTACCAGCATTTCCATCATAAACAGAAGCATATCCTATACCTCGTCTACTAGCTTCGGTATACAGATTATTCAGTTTTTCATCCTTCATTAAAGTGATATTGTAGAACCCAGCTGCATGAAGCGCTTCTACAATCTCTCCCATAACATTTGCAGGCGTAGCCACAAGGATTTGCACATCAGATTTGTCTGTGCATTCATTAGAATAATCTTCAAGAGTAAGCACTGGTAGACTTGCCAAAGAAGATGGATTGTTTTCATGGCTAGTCACTAGAAAACACTCCACCTTTTTATCTGGATTTGAAATTATAAATGCCTCATAGACAGATAACGCTATGCCCTGGGCACCGAAAATTACAGTATGCATGATTTCACCTTATTCACACCGCATAAAGCACTGTCTCAAGTCCCTCAAAAGAATAATGTCTCAAATAGAATTTATAGTCCTGATTTAACTCCAAAATGTACATCGGAATTTTCCAAATATCTTCCGGCTTATGATAAACACATATTGCAAGCTTTGGTTTCTGTTCAGCAATAATCCGTTGAGCACCCTCCAAAGCTTTTAATTCTGCCCCCTCTATATCCATTTTTATAAAAGTAACTTTCTTATCTAAAAATACATTATCAAGACTGGTTACTTCTATTGAATCAACACTTCCTTGATTCGTTTCAGCATCCTCACATATGCAGGAGCCTGCTGTTCCTTTTGCGTCAAAGAAAACGGTGCCATCCATGTTCCATGCACCTTTTCGTATGATTTCATATTGCTCATCGGTGATTCCCTTAGCCTTCATATTTTCTATAAGTCCCTTTATATTCTTTTCATCCGGCTCAAAGCAATATGCATACCCTTTTCCATCACACCATTTTAAAAATTGCACTGCCGACATTCCGTCACAGCTACCTACGTCAGCAAATACTTCGTGACCATTTGCACGTGGCAGTTGCTCTAAATCAAAATACTGCTTTCCCTCAGTCAAATCATAGAGGATTGTTCCGTCGATGATATTGCTAATATCGACCCCTTTAGAGGTCAGATACTCTTGCATCTCTTCTTTATATCTTTTTGAAGTTATGACAATATAATCCCCTTGGTAATCGCTAAAATACTTATCAATTTGAACTATTGGAACTGAATGCAAGCTCTCCCTAGAAACTTCCTTAGCAATGATGCTTTTCCACTTAACATATGGCGTAAGCTCTAATAACTGCGCTCCATATATACCTGCACCATATAAAACCAAGTCACCATCACAAGTATTAATTTTATCAGTAAACTTCCTCCATCCCTCGCTCTGACATACTTTGTTACGAAATGCATCACCCAATTGATTCAAATATTTCTCATCTAGGGTGTCACTATATAAAACACGCAAATCAAAGATTCTCTTTGATTCATCATCAATTAGAGCAGCTTTTATTTTTTTTAACCAATTAGCGTTCATTGCACATTTCCTTCTGTAAATCTGCAGACAAAACAAAATCTTTACCCCTAACCAATCCCTCGGATAACAACAGCTCTTCTACACTTTGCGGATTCGCTAGGGCCACAAGTATAGGATGACTTTCTTTATCTAATGCATCCATTAATGAAATGATTTCGATATCATTAATCTTTTTGCCAATTTTATTATTATCGTTATCGATTATATTTACTATCTCAATCTCTGTACCTAATGCCATGTTTGCAAAACTAAATCCATAGTGTCCTGCGCCAAAAACATATATTTTCCCATCCCAATTCGGTAGCATCCTCAGCAATGTCTTATAAAGTTTTTCCTTTGAAAAATATTTTTTTAGCTTTTCAAAACGCTCCGGACCAGATGATAATATAATGGTCTCTTGGTTCTCAGGAATTATTTCCACATCATAGCCATAGCTATCAATTATTTCTTTCCAAAAATATCTTCCAAATCTATGCCAAGCATGGCAGCCAAAAGGTAACTGTCCACCGTGAAGCTTATGACACTCCTCAGGATGCATTTCATAGGCAAAATCCATTGAATCTGGTCTTTTTGCAATCTTTAAATATTCACTTCCAAAAACTGCTATCGCCATATCCTCTGGCACAAGCATTTTTCCATAGTCAACCGTAGCTTTGCATTCTCGAATCCATCTCAAAAATGCTGAAACCTTCCTCAGGGAAAAACCTCCGTTGGCGAAATACCATAGGCTTTTCTCCATAGTATGGCACTCTAATCCATGTAACCATTCTGCGCCTATATAATCATACCCAAGATTGCAAAAATACTCTAACTTATCTTCAAAAACGAATGCATCCAACTGATAAATGAGAATATATTCATAATCTTCAAATAACTGATAGAATTCCTCACTTAGTACATACTCGCTGTAGGCTTTTCTGCTAGACAGATATTCAGCCCTTACTGGAAGCAGCTTCTCGTCATCCGCATAGTCTATAGTTGTCCCCTCCGGGACCACCAAAAACCTATCGTATTTTTTTAACACCTTTCTGCATTGAGTCAATGATATTTTTTCATTGTTACTCAATTTTGCTTTGTGTGAAGGAATAACAACAGCAACTTTATTCATCCTTTTGCATCCTCAATACCCCATGAACCAATCGAGGCGGTTGATTCATATTGTCTGGAAACACCATATAACCTTTTGTAGTCTCACCAACAAATCCGATTGGTTCTAGTATCTCCCTTATCTTCCTTTCATCCTCCAGATTATGATATACACATACTGCAAGCTTCATTTTATTCCTGTTTTTAAGGTAATCTCTTGCCGCAGATAATGCCTCTACCTCAGCACCTTCTATATCCATTTTTATAAAATCTATATCATATTCTTTTGCCAGACTGTTTATAGTTACAAATATATCATCATCCTTGTTCCCTAAGTATTTATTAATAATTACTACCTTTTCCTTCCAGGGTTCAAAGGTCTTTTCTAAGGCTTCATTCCAGCATTCATCGGCTTCAACCAGAATTATCTTTTCAGCCTTCTCTGCTAGTTCTAACGAGAAGTTACCTTCTGCTGCACCACAATCTAAAAGCACACCATCATCAAAGGAAAAGCCATCATCCAAATATTTATGTGGCGACATTTCATCCTGCTCAATTAGCAAGGATGCTATGTACTTTTCTGCTGCACCTTTGGAGGAGAAATTTCGATTTAAATAAAGTTTCTTTCCATTGTAATTGGCATAGTAAAGCCCACAGCTTTCATCTAAAACACAACCTATACCATCTTTATATTTTTCTACAAAACTATAATTAAAAGCTCGTAGTCTATCGCTTCTTTCAACGGTTTCGATTATTCTCCTTTTATCCTGATCATTCACATCTATACTAGAATAATATTCAAGGAAGTCCTCTCTCTGCCAATAGGTCCAATGAACTATCTTACCTTTTTCTACCTGTAGCTCTTTTTCAAGCTGAGAATATATTTCCTCATAAATCGTGTCATTAACACATATAGCAACTTTATCATATTCGTATTTACGAATATCTGTTGGAGAAATAACTCCTACTCCCTCAACAGTTCTTCCCCACTTTGACTCATTGTTATCTAGAAATGCTATCGGTATTATTCCCTTATTTTTTAAATATCTGCATACTCTGACACCAAATTCTCCAGACCCAAACAACAATACTTTCTCCATAAATTTCCCCTATACTTCTATCCTTGCAATTATTTCTCCAGAATATTTCTCCCATAGTTCAGCAGGCATTTCTTCGTAATCTTTTTTGTCAACATACTCACTGACTGTTTTATATGGCACGTCGCATCTTTCCTCTGCTCCCCTTAGAAACCACTCGTACTCAGTATCAAGTTGACCAATGTCTAACGCCCAATGTCCTTCCTTGGCTAAATCATAGGCAAGCACTGCCGCTGTTGGTCCTACAATACCCATAGTCAAATGATTTTCTGCGTACTTTCTGGCCGTAGCAAATATTTCATCATATTTATTAAAGGCATCCTTGTCTGGAACAAGAATTCTTTCTACACTCTTGGCGTTCTCAAGAAGGTCGTTACCTAAACCAAACCTTGTGTGGTCCCCTTCAACAATAATCACATCCTGGTTTTGCCATATCTTCTTTATTAAATTAAATTTTTTCCTTATTACTTCGGGATTTTTATCTTTATAAATAAAATATGGTCGCGACACATATGCATTGCCATATTTCTTTGATACATCGAGAATTTCCATGTGAGCAGCGCGAACCGATGGAGCCAAATACTGCCTAATTCCATTAGCTGCTACATCTGTGTATTTAGATAGATTGCCATAATTGTCCGCAATGGCAATCAGTATTCTAGAATCATTTGAATTTATTATTTCTCTAAGCCTTGCCGCAAGCTTATCATCTACATTCTGATAACGCAAACGTAGCCTGCCTAGCATCATTTCAAACTCGCCATCACCATAGCGAACCAAACTTTTCTTTGATTTGAGAATATCCTTTATTGTCTCTTCTCCAGTCATGACATATGGAATCTCTTTTTTTTGCAAAAGACTATCTGTATCAGTTTCGTAAGGAAGATTATAAAGAGTTGGTTTTACTACTTCCTGTGTGTATTTCCAATTGAGCTCTGTCTTCCATTTTGAAGAATCAATCACTACATAATTAGTAGGATTCTCTGCATCTTTCTCGTCAAAGAAGCAAATTATTTTCTCTGCTGGAACCCCGCTTTCTATTAGTTCCTGACGTATTGGATTAAATGACATAATGCTCACTATTACATAGTCATAATCTCCACAAATGGATTGCTCATTTATTATTGGGATACCGTCTACATCCACCTGCTCCTGGGCATAGTTATCGATAAAGGCTTTTATTTCTATATCATTTACCAGACATTTTTTTAGATAGGAGTACCCCACTCCTCGTCCAAAAATATAAACCTTTTTCATTACTAATCCCCTATCTTTTCTGCTGTATTGCTGCTGGAATAAGAAACTTTTCAGCCTCTGCTCCACGACAATATCTGCACATGCTCAGATACCCATTTTTCACATACCCAAGCTCAAATGCTAACACTTCTTCCTTCTCTGTCACTGCATCCATATCAAGATATTCATCAAGGCCTACATCCTTGCCAGAATTCTCGGAAACACTTCTTGCCATTACGCAATAGTAATACTTATTTTCTCTAATTTCTCGACAAGGCGTGTTACAGGTCTTGAAAATCCTTTTTAGTCGTTCTTCATCTTCCCCATTGTCTACTTCAAAGAATCCATAATCAAACCACTGATCCTTAGAAGTATCTAAGAGTACAGTCTTAATCTCTTGTAATTTACCTAATAACTTCTCATAGTTTTTCTTTAGATTAGGTAACGTATATGAATAGTCTGAAATTCTAACTGTCACATCATACTTTTTTATCAGGGCTATCAGAGTATCATCTGGTGTGATGGTACCATTCGTAGTTATAGAAAACATTATCATTTTTTCTCTATAGTTCTGTCCGATGTATTCTATAGCTTTGCCTAAGTCCTTGTATAAAAATGGTTCTCCACCAATTAACACAAATTCCTTGACGATATCCACATTTTTGAAGAAGCTATCTGCACTTTTCTTTACACTTTCAAATGACATATCCTGCGCGTCTCTACTCACTTTATTGCAAGCATGTGCACATGCCTCACAACGCAAAGTACATCGCTCCGTTACACATATCTGAGCCAGATTTACAAATATTTTTTCATTTCGGAAATACGAAACCAACGGTAATATAGACTTCAAAAAATATTCCCAGTCAGTATAATCTTGCTCAGCCTTTAAGCCATTTATCTCCAGCTGTTTTCCTATTGTCTTGGTATTCTCTTTTGTCGCCGTAATTACAATATATGGCCTGTTTTCCTTTAAGAGAAAATCTTTCAAAGAAAAAACCTGCTCACCTAAATACCCGCTATCCTGCTTGTTTTTATCATTATCAATAAATTCCCCAAACAAGCCATAGCGAATAAGCACTGGATACAATTCCTCACCCAGCTTCCCGCACCCAAAGATAGCTACTCTTCTCTCTTTAGGAAGATATGTTGAGATTTGATTGTATTTTTCTCTTAGTTCATTCATAACCATAAAAAAGCGCCCCGCACCATAACGATGCGAAGCGCATTAAAAAACAATATTACCTTTTACTCCCCACCGACCGCTTATTTATGAAATAATTATATTAAAACGGTCTATTGTTTACAATACAATAGCCTATATGTCACCAAATTATCACACATTAACCAGAGTCAAAGCAGCGGATTTTTTATCATTTCACTAGTTGACCGCTGGTTTGTCAAAAAGTATAATTAGTTCATAAGAACAATCCAGCGGATTTTTTATCATTTCACTAGTTGACCGCTGGTTTATCGGAGGAGTCCTATGATAGGAAGAAAAAAAGAAATCAAAGAATTAAACAAACTATATGATAAAAAGCACGCTGAGCTCGTAGCTGTTTATGGCCGTCGCCGTATCGGAAAAACATTTTTAATTGACGAGACATTTTCAGGACGAATCACATTTCGTCATGCAGGTTTAGCTCCAGACGATAACGACTCAGTAGGTTTCTTACAAGCTCAACTAGAACACTTTTATGGCTCCCTAGAACTATTTGGAATGGAACCATCAGAAAAACCCAAAACCTGGTTAGAAGCTTTTCTTCTGCTTGAAAAATTCCTACAAAAAATTGATGATGGTTCACGACAAGTAGTTTTCCTTGATGAACTTCCATGGCTAGACTCACCAAAATCTGGATTTATGCGCGCTTTTGAAGGTTTTTGGAACAACTGGGGGTGCCATCGTTCAAATCTGATGGTTATTGTATGCGGAAGTGCCAACTCATGGATTTTAGACAACCTCATAAACAATCGCGGTGGTTTGTACAATAGGGTCACCTATGAAATTAAACTCTCTCCATTTACACTTTCTGAATGCGAGGAATTCTTCGAAAGCAACAACGTACGTCTTTCTCGATATGATATTGTTCAAAGTTATATGATTTTGGGTGGAATTCCCTACTACCTAGGCTATTTTGACGGAGAATTAAGTCTTGCACAAAATATAGATAATATAATATTTGATTCTAACGCCAAACTAAGAGATGAGTACAATCGATTATTTGATTCTATTTTCTCTAACCCTGAGGTAATAAAGAAAATCGTAAGATTTCTGTTTTCAAGAAATGCTGGTTATACAAGAAGTGAAATTAGTAAAGCTTTAGATATCTCTGATGGCGGTACACTGTCAAAACACCTAAATGCTCTAATTGCCAGCAATTTTGTCATTAAATATGTTCCATTTGGATTTAAAAAAAATAGTGAACATTATAAACTAATCGACCCATTTTGCTTATTCTACTTACAATTTTTAGGAAATGGAAATCCTCATAACAATCATTATTGGCAAGAAAATGTAACTGCTCAGCATGTAGTCACATGGCGTGGTTTTGCCTTCGAAAATGTATGCTTCAACCATGTTGAACAAATCAAAAATGCGCTTAGGATTGGTGGTGTACAATCTAATAATTCCGCTTGGTCAAAACGCAGCGATGATGAATTAGGTGCTCAAATTGATTTACTTATAGAAAGAAATGATAATGTCATTAATATGTGTGAACTAAAATATTATAGTGGCAATTATACTATTAATAACACTGACTATGAAAAACTGCTTCACAGGCAACAACTCCTAGCAGATTCTGTTTCCAAAAAATCAACTATACATAGTACTTTAGTCACAACTTTTGGACTTACCCAAAATCAATATAGCGGATTTTTTACCAATGTAATTACTATAGATGATTTATTTGTGTAATCTCACTATTTTCAGAGGTGCAACCTTTAGCAACCGAGTTGCTTGAGGTGTCACCTTTAGCAACCTTTAGCAATTTATATCAGCGCCTCTGAAAAGAAAGATTTTTCAATACATTCCCTCCAGATGATTTTACTAGGGTCAACTTGATAATCAGTTATCAGCTCATCTCGAATCACATCAGCCAAAGAGGAATTCTTAACTGCTATTATTATCAAATCATAATCTTTTGACAGACCTTTTTTTATGGATTCTAAATCATAGTCACATTGAAATCCTAATTGCTCATAGTTTTTATCAACCCAGGCAACTATGTTATCCTGAGCATTATTTCGACGTACATAATGATACAGTGCCTGTCCACATGCATTTGCCCCATAGATAATATATTTATTATCCCTTAGTAACTGAGGCTCATAATTGAATTCCCAGATGTTTAACAATCCATGATTTATTCCATAAATACACTCTAATGTGTGTGATTCTAGCTCCAGTACATATCGTTTCAGCTGCCTTATTAGTTCTTCCTTTTTACTACTATCCTTAAACTTATCATAAAGTGTTGAATATAACCTGTAGGTATTCATTATTAGCTCAGGATTACAATCATGGCACATAGAATCATTTCTTATGCAATAGTGATAATAGGCTTTATGCAGAATATAAATACTTTTTATCTCCATGCAATAAGAATATAGCGTAGCAGAGTCCTCACCATAAAAAATACGACTATCAATTTCTCTGAGTATTTTTTGAATGATATCCTTTTTGAATAACTTATTTACTAATGTTGGATATAATCCAAAATCATTTTTCTTGTAATCAAATAACACCGATGGATATATACTATCAGCAATATCTTTATATAATCCTTCTCCATAGTTATCCATAACTATTTCTTTTTTTTGACCTGAATTATACTCCCGAATTATTCCTGAAGATATCAGGTCTGCACTAGACTCAGAATATACTTTATATAATTCCGCGAACATCTCTGGCTCAACATAATCATCACTATCTACAAAACCAATTAGGTCATATGAGGCTGCTTCCACACCGGCAATCCTTGCGGATATCAATCCACCATTAGGTTTATGAACAACCTTCACTTTTGTATAAGAATCATGATATTTATCACATATCTCACCTGATTTATCAGTAGAACCATCGTCAACAAGTATTATCTCTATCGACTCAAAACCTTGTTGCAATATGCTTTCAATGCATCTTTCTAAATATTGTTCTGAATTATAAATGGGGACTATAACACTTATCATTAGTTACTCCTATCATCCGAAACTATCTTTTAACAGCTCTAATCCATAAAATAGTAGGTGTTCCATCCTCAGATACTTCTAAATATTTTTCAGAAAACATGTTTTCATAACCATTGGTTTCATCTTTTTTTGCCATTCTATATGTTTGAACATCAAAATACTTTAATAAACAATCTTTTAATTTTCCCTCTGTCAAAGTCTGTGGTTCACATTCTGTTATAGGTTCATTTAAATTAAAACTTGCAAGAAATATTCCACCTGTTTTTAGAATTCTAAGCAGTTCCAAACATATTATTTCTAAATTGCGGACATGATCTAAAGAATTAATTGTTATAAGACAGTCAACTGAATCTGTTGGCAAAGGAATATATTTTTCAGTGGAGGTCACGTACACCATCTCATGCTCTAGCATACTACTTCCAAAGTTTTCAAAATATGACTGTGCCAAGACATCAATCCCGATTTTCATAGCTGGACTACTCATCCACTGTAAACTACCTCTTGGTCCACAACCAAAATCAGCGACAATTTTTCCTTTTAAGAAATCATCATTGTCCTCTTCTGCAATTGATAACATTAAATTTTGATAATGGTTGTTAGCAAACTGCCCATTTTGCTTTTTAAAAACTTCCTTCCAGTAATCCAACTCTCCGGCATATTTGATTTCATCAATATCAAAAATATCCTTGTAGGGTATTGTATTAGCTTCTAGTAGTCTTTGAATTTCGTCTCTAGCGCCCTCATTCTTTACTGTAAGTATTACTTCATAATCAGAATAAATACTTAATAATTCATCAAAAGATAGCACTCTTATACCTTCAACTATCTCGCCAGAATGATTATTATCACAAAAGAAACTTACATCATCCAATACATTATTTGCTACAATCCCTTTTCCTATTTCTCCCGCTCCAAATAATATCTTCCCCATTCTTATCCTCTTATTTATCAGTGTAACCAATCATTAATCTATCTTTTTTTACTCCATTACTTAAAAGATAATCTTTTATTTCTTTATTAGTTGCTACTATGTATTTATCGCTGGATAAAGCATCTTCAGTGTTTATTATTTTTGATCCAAACCTAGTTTTTTCTCCGATCATTATATTTTTATTATCGACCACAAAAACATCTATTTCATTTCCTTCCTCATATAAAATTCTATCTATATCCGTACCATTTTTTCCATAACCCCATATGATAATGGGTTCATCTTTACTGAGTTTATTAATAATATTCTCAATAGACACATGGATTTTATTTTCCTTTTCGATCCACTTGTCAGAAAATGGTTCATTGATAAATGATTGAATGATTTTATATTTACTCGATTTCTTTAACGTATTTGCGTTATATTCTTTTATGCGTTTATTTACAACTTGATATAATACTTCTTTCCCAGAGTTGTTACTACCATATTTCAATTCACTTTCCGCTAAATGTACAAGATTAACCAAAACTTGTTCTTTTGCCAGTTCTGTGAAAGAACTAATACTTCTAAATATTTCTTCATATGCAACTACCAGGTTCGTCACATTTTTTTTATTCGTAATTTGATTCTTTCTTCCAGCACGATATCTTACTAGCGGTTGTCCCTGATGACAATACATAATTCTTTTAGCTAAAAGAGCACACATCGTAGTAAAATAAACATCATTACAGGATGAAATCTCTTGAAACTCTACTTTATTTTCTTTTATAAATTCCGTTCTAAAAAGTTTATTCCAAGGTGCGGGATTCCAATATGTCAGTCCATCTATTCCTAACTTATCCAATGTAAAAACATTATCTGTAATTCCTACAATTTCTCTAGGAATAACTGCTCCAATATATCCCTCCGTATCATCATCAATAACAACCGCTGAACATATGCACATGTCTAATTGATATACTCTACTCTGCGAATACAGTTTTTCTATCATCACAGGACTAGCCAAATCATCAGAATCAAAAAAGAGAATATACTCTCCGTTTGCTTCCCTTAAACCAATATTTCTTGCTCCACCAGCACCAATGTTTTTATCAAGTACTATTAATTTTACTCTTGCGTCTTTTTTTTTTCTTTCTTCAAGAATCTCTTTTGTTATCACATCGTCTGATGCATCATCAACACATATAAGTTCTATATTTGTATAGGTCTGATTCAATATACAATCTATACTTTTTTTCAATATCTCACCTGTATTATAAACAGGCATAACAACACTAACCAAAGAGTTATTCATATGTGTACCCCAAACTAAAAAAAGCGCCTCGCACCATTTCGATGCGAAGCGCACTTCAAAACAATATTACCTTTTACTCCCCATCGACCGTTTATAATTTTTTTCGAACTAGCATCAACGTATATCCTAATAAATTTTGTCCATTCCAACTATTAATATCAAATATTTGAGGATCGTTCATAGCTCTTCCTATCCCCCAAATTCTGTCTTTTAATGCACATTCCACCAATATCGCATCACCTGTAGATAAGAGCTGTTCCCTCAGAATCTCATTTTGAGAAAATTTTGCCAATAACCCTTCATATACTATGATTTGTCTAATTCCTGCCCATACATTTTCATTGTATCCATTCACTTCACGACCATATTGCTTTATTTTAGCCACATCATTTGTAGACATTATTTTATCTACCATTTCAAAATCATCAAAGCATTTTGCTTTCATACACATCATATACTGTTCCATTGACGAGTATGTAATGTTATTAATGACAAACTCTGAATGATACCAATTACTTAAATAACCATTTTCCTCATCCGGATTATGAAATGCTAACATTTTCATTATTGTAACCCTACTTTTTTTACTGCAAGATCTAAATCAAGATCATGTAAGCCATAATAAGCTTTTGACAGGAAGTCGATTGGTATTTTATTTATTACTTCAGCGCTAGACATATTATAATACCATTGATAATAAGCATAAAACTCACCAATCCAATCTGGGACGAACCCATTGAGTGCCTTTCCATCCTTTAATTCATACTTATCGGTCTGAAGGAAATAGTTTAACAGTGCATCTTTATCCATCGTCACTACATAGGCCTGACCTTTATCCATGCTATTTCTCGTTTTACTACTCATGTAAGCATTAATAAAATCTTTAGTATCCTTATTTGGATAATATTGCGCTATGTAGTCAAACAGCTTTCCCTGATTTTCAACTACATCTTTCAAATATTCCTTAGCATATGCCTTCATAAATCTATCCCTTATATTAACGTACTAAACACATTTGTAACTTTGTTCTCTTCTGAATTTATTAATTCTCTCATTTTCTTACGAGCATCTACATCACGAATATTATATTTTTCATTAAAAACTGCATAATCTACGTCTTGCAACCCATCATTAATCTCTTTCAAATGAGCATATGCTTTCTCACTCTTTATGCAAATTTGAATTCCCAGGCCGCCCAAAGATAAGAGATCTTCTAATATATCAACATCAATATTGTCTCGAACAAATTCTTTTGCTATATAAAAATAAGATGCATCAGCACGCCAACCTTTAATAACATCATATCCGTCAGTATCTACACCATATTTTTCAATAAATTTTGTTGCCAATATATGATATCTTTTAGAATCATCAGCATCTCTATGCTTCATTAGTTCTGCCAACCACGATAATACATTCATATTTTGAAAATCTAGTATTTTTAAGCCTTCAATATCTAATTCGTATTTATGTACCCACCCATTTGACATATCTGGTCGACAAACTGCCCATTCTTTTGCCAATTCTATATCCTCTGTTAGATAGAATCCCTTTCCGTAGTCATGTCGCTCTTCGCCTAAGCCATACTGTGGAGTGAATGATTTGGTATATGTGCCGTGATATAATACTTTGTTTTCCAATTCTAAGTCCTCTTGTTTTTGTATTATTTCATTCAATTTAACAAATAGATGATAAAACATCTATACTACAATAGTTTGATTATACACTATATAGAATTCTTCAACCATTAGTTATTGTTGAATTCTAATTACCTTAGATTTTCTGCCTATTTACAGGCTTTTCAAATTCAACACTAACTCATAATCTTTTGAGATTTATTCTAAGATAAAAAATTCCTTCCTGAAGTACTATTAGATACGCATTAACTTCACATTTGTTTTATATCCAACATTTTCTAGCCTCTGTAATACCATTCCCCACCTCCACAATTTTCTCATTTTTACATTTCATCTACAGTCTTGAGCAAATCACACAATAATACAATCCTTCTTTGGTCAATTCCTAAACCAATTAGTTCTTGTATGATTTCCATATAATCTTTAGATGGAGTAACGATAATAGGAACATCATCTAACGGTATTTC
>JAEEGL014759825.1_pt1 | contig 13452 bp, 9 predicted proteins | sample 9134231 | NCBI WGS metagenome assembly JAEEGL01 (sample SAMN16246548, study PRJNA631951) | gut metagenome | biome: gut microbiome; feature: rumen; material: fiber-attached | host: Bos | place: Iran: Karaj | collected 2018-10 | reverse complement strand
CAATGTAACTTGCCTCATATAAAGATTTGCTAATGCCAGAAATCTGTGCCATGTAAAGCATCATTGACTGGCCTACGTATTGCCATAAAGCTACAAATGCGATTACCCACATTGGAAGAATGATAAATCCCTTTGTATCCATAAGCCACAGTGGACCTTCCATGCCAATTTTCTCAAGGAGCTGATTGATACCAAGCTTTGGACTGAAGATGAACATCCACAATAGACCAAGAGCTGCAGATGAAAGTACACATGGCAGATATATGATATTTTTGAAAAGGTTTCTTCCCTTATCTATGTTTGTAAGAAGGGCTGCTAAAAACAGACCCATAATAAGCTGAGTTACGCAGGAATATATTAGAAAGAATACCGAATTTTTCAGTGCAATTTTTAAAGTTTTGTCCCCGATTAATGCCTGATAATTTTTTAATCCAACAAATTTTGGTGGTGTCAGTGCGTTGTAATCACAGAATGAGTAATATACGGACTGGCAAATTGGAATAAATAGAATAAATGTAAACAGAATCAACGCTGGCGCCATAAAAATAATAATGGCTTTTTTATTTCTTAATAATTTATCCATAACTGATCTTCCTTAAATGCTGATTTTTGGTAAAAGAAGTGGGGCGCAGGGAAGTTGCGCCCCATATAATAAAAGGTATTGAAGAAAAAGAATGTTAACGGCAATTAGCCTCATAGAACTCTTCCATGTCGGTAGCAGCTTCTGCTGGTGTCATATCACCAAGGAATACTGAAACCATTGTGTCATCGAAATGAGCTCCTGTTTCTGTTGTTGGCATTGATTCGTTGTAGAATCCGAATGTACCCTTTGCATTTTTAAAGATATCCATAACATATGCAAGCTGTGCAGGTGCTGCAGATTCATCATATTCAACGCTTGTTACAGGAATCTTTCCACCAACCTCTGCTGTGTACTTCTGAGCTGTGTCATCTGTAAAGTACTTCATAAATGCTGCGCAAGCTTCAGGATTCTTAGTTGTTGAGCTCATGCAAAGTGAATCAGATTTTGCGATAAGTCTCTGAACACCTGGGAACTGGAATACACCACACTTAGACTCGAACTCTGGGTTTTCACCGTTGATCTGTCCGATTGCCCATGAACCCTGAATTAGGATAGCAGCTTCCTCATTGTAGAAGTTTGCTGTAGCAACATCGTTTGTATCACCAGCTGCTGTCTTCTGGAAGTACTTAGAAAGCTCTAAAAGCTTATTAGCTGCTGACTCAAGCTTTCCATCTTCCCATGAAGCAGAACCATCTGCAAGCTTTGAAAGGTCAACGCCTTCAGCTTCGCAAAGGTAACCAGCAACCATTGAGAGGCACCATGCTGTACCAGCTGAAATAGTGATTGGTGTGTAACCTGCTTTCTGAAGCTTGTCACAAGCTGTGATCATTTCATCCCAGTTTGTAGGAACCTCAACGCCTGCGTCTTCAAACATCTCTGTGTTGTAGAAGCAGCAAGCTGCAGCTGTATTAAGAGGAACGGCGTAAATCTTTCCGTCGTATGTCTGCTGTGTAAATACTGCGTCAGATGTGAATGTATCCTTCCAGCCATCCTGTGCAAGATAATCATCAAGTGGAGCAGCGATGCCAGGTGCTACATAATCTGTAAGCTGTGGACCTGGGCTGACAATAAATACATCTGGTGTCTCGCCTGCAGCTACCAATGCATTTAACTTGTCGTAGTACTCTTCGAGGTTTGTTGTAACAACGTTTACATGATACTTGCCTTCGAAGTCTTTGTTGAATCGCTCAACATTATCTTTGTAACCGAGAGAGATAAGATCCTGTGTTGCATCCAGGTCGTCCCAGAACATCCATGTGATTTCCTGAACGCCATCTGCTGAGGTAGCATCGCCAGAAGCTGAACCTGAATCAGATGATGAAGATGATGAAGATGATGAAGATGAACCACAACCAGTAAATACGGTTGCTACCATCATGGCGGCCATCAAGGTCGCAAGTAATTTCTTTTTCATTATTTCTCCTCCTTAGATAAACTAGACAAATGATATATAAAAACCCCCTAAATTTTTGATTTGTTACTAATGACTGTAACTTTGCTCATTTGTCTGTCAACTGTTTTGGTAATTTCAATTTAGCACACAATTTTTTCACAATCTTCAAAATTGTTGTTAAATGATTATTAATTCTTGCTCACCTGTTTATGGGCAAAATATCCTTATTGTCAACTGTTTACGAAACTGAAGTGCGATAATAGTGCATAATGCACAACAAGGGTTATTTTTCTGGGAAACTTATAGTAAATAGTACTTGATTTTTATTCTGAAAAAAGCAAAAATTAATGGTGTGTGAGACTACTAATTATTGCTATGGGGGATAATAATTATGATTGAGACCTTAGACGGCATTTTTGAGACCGTGAATTTTAAGCAGAGCACTGGCCTTAAGCTCTACGACAATGTTCAGTACGAGGATTACCCTATGCACTGGCATCCTGCAGTAGAGATTATTATGCCGGTTGAAAATACATACAAATTGATTTTCTCTAATGGGGAGGTTGTACTTAGAGAAAACGATATCTGTATTATCTGTCCTGGATGTGTTCATTCTATTATTGCACCGCCTACAGGACGTCGTATCATTTTCCAGCCAAACACCACCACACTTCGTTTTATGGGAGAGATTGAGGTGCTGTTTTCCATTATGTCGCCATACTGTATCATCACTCCGGAGGATTACCCTACCATTCACGAGACCATCATGGATATGCTCATAGACATCCGCGAGGAGTACATGGCTATGTCTCCATTCTCCGAGATTGATATATATAGTAAACTTTTGAAAATGCTTGTGCTTATTGGCACCAACTATTCCAATAATAACGTAAATACGAATTACAATCCTATCGTTAGAGAGGAATATGCTCCTAAGTTTATGGAGATTTGCGATTACATTAACGCCCACTGCTCAGAGGATCTTAAGCTGGACGACATCGCAGATATGAGTGGCTTCAGCAAGTTTTATTTTGAGCGCCTTTTCAAGCAGTTCACAGGCACTAGCTTCTATAAATATGTAAATCAAAAGAGAATAGCAAAAGCCCAGGAGCTTTTGGTAGAGCCGGGAGTATCTGTCACTGACGTGGCACTTAACTGTGGCTTTACTTCCATTTCTTCCTTTATAAGGATGTTCAAGCTCCAAAAGGGCTGTACTCCTACCGAATTCAAGAGTATGTATTGGACTACCGAAGTCCGCAAGGCATAGCCGTGTAAAACAGACCCAAATTAGTGCAGTGCGGGTCTGTTTATTTTTTTTTTATTAAGATAAGCTTATGAAAATTCTTTTAAGTATTTCTTAAAGATTTATTAATTTTGTCCAATTTATATTTACATATATGGAAATTGCACATAAACTAGCAACAGTGTATTAATCACAAAGATATGGAGGATGATTTAGCATGAAAGGTATTTTGAAAAAGATAGGTGGCTTTCTAAAAAAACATAAAAAGCTATTTATCGTGTTGGTAATTATTGCAGCTATAGTGATTTATGGACGCATTAGTATGCAAAAAGCACAGAAGGCTATGGAGGAGGCGACAAATCAGCCTGTTACCTCTACAATCGACCAGACAGATTTACAGAAATCGGTTTCTGTTACAGGTTCTCTTACTGCTGTAGATTCAGCTAGAGTTACCTCTACAATCGGTGGTTCCCTCACAGGTATCAAGGTTAAAAAGGTCAACTATAAAGAGGGCGATTATGTTGAAGCCGGCTCTGTTGTAGTTGAGTTTGATGGTGAGGATTACGATAGAAAGATTGCTGAGCTCAATGCCAAGTACAACATTGACAATACCCAGAGCTCTATTAATATCGAGGAGACTCAGCGTAAGATAGAGGAGACTCAGAGAAGCATTCAGACCACACAGGAGCAGATTGAAAAGGATCAGAAGTGGTTGGATGAAAACCTGACTATTTACAACAACCTGAAGGATGCCTTTGAGCAGTATGAAAAATATAAGGATTCTGACAGCAGTGTTGTAGCTCGTTGGAACAGTGAGTCAGCAGCTGCAGCTGCATTGTCACAGCCTGTTACAATTTCAGGTTACGAGCAGAAGCGCGATGGTATCAAGACATACCAGAACCAGATTGCAGCATATGAGAGCCAGATTCTTTCATATCAGAATTCTATCCAGCTTGCTCAGATGAATCAGCAGTTTGCCCAGAAATATACTCAGGTAGACGAGAAGGATAAGGTTTACGAGAGCAAGGACGCTACTCATGTATCAGCTCCAATTTCCGGTTACATCATCACAATGGATGTTGAAGAAGGAAACAACTACGCTCAGGGTAATACCGTATTTACGATAGCAGATACAAGTGGATTTACTGTAGAGGCTACTGTAAACGAGTATGACGTTGCAAATATTGAGGAGGGACTTCCTGCAAAGGTTAAGTTTGAAGCTACAGGAGATGAGACCTTCGACGGTGAGGTTACCTTTGTTTCCCTTGCTTCAAGCGCTTCAATTGCAAAGAACTCACAGGCATCAGCTCAGACTGCAAGCTCAGGAGTTGCTACCTACAAGGTAAAGATTCACATGAACAATACAGACAAGAGAATGCGTGTGGGCATGACAGCAAAGGCCAGCGTAATTCTTGACTCCGTTAAAAATGTTCTCTGCGTTCCTTATGATTGCATTCAGAAGAACGAGGATGATGACACCTTCTTTGTAACCACAATCGATGAGGATGGTAACAAGAAGAATGTTACAGTTACAAAGGGTCTTGAAAGTGACTACTATGTTGAGATTAAAGGCGAAGGTCTTAAGAAGGGCATGACAGTAGAGGCAATTGTTGCTGATGGCCCAAGTACAGACTTAATGGACTATATGTATTTTGAGTAGGAGGTAGTCATGGCAGATAATACTATGCTTGACCTTCGCAATATACATAAAAGCTTCTTTATTGGAACCCCAAATGAATTTGAGGTACTCCACGGACTTAATTTCACAGTAAACAAGGGAGAGTTCGTTTCCATTGTAGGTCAGTCTGGTTCAGGAAAATCTACACTGATGAATATCATCGGTGCCTTGGACAGACCTACTGACGGGGAATACACCCTTGATGGAGTTGATATTGAGAAGGCAAAGGATCATGAGCTTTCGGCTCTTAGAAATAAAAAAATAGGTTTCGTTTTCCAGACCTACAATCTTATTGCCAGAACAAGTGCACTTAAAAATGTAGAGCTTCCTATGATGTATGCAGGCATGGGAAGAGCTGAGAGAACGGAACGAGCAAAGATGCTCCTTGAGATGGTGGAAATGACAGACCGAATGCACCACAAGCCTGATGAGCTTTCCGGTGGTCAAAAGCAGCGTGTGGCTATCGCCCGCGCCATGGCAAATGACCCGGCAATCATCCTTGCAGATGAGCCAACAGGTGCTTTGGATTCTGCTACCGGTCGTCTTATTATGGACATTTTCCACAAGCTTCATGAGGAGCAGGGCAAGACTATTGTCCTTATCACTCACTCACCAGAGCTTTCTATGGAGACTGAGAGAATCATCACTTTAAAGGATGGTCACATCATAGGTGAGTCGGCAGGAAATGGTCATGGACCAAAAGTTGAAGTTGAGAAGGAGGGCGAATAATGTTATTTACTGAAAACGTCCTCGTTGCATTAGCAGGACTAAAAGCAAATATAATGCGTTCCTTGCTGACAATGCTTGGAATTATAATCGGTATCGCATCCGTTATCGCTATCATGACAGTTGGTAATTCCATTACCCTCATTGTAAACTCTACCATGCAGGGACTTGGTGCCAACAACCTTCAAGTGGGTGTCATGCAGAAGTCTACTGATGACAAGAGCGAGACTGGTATGAACTACGGACGAGGCTATGTCCGTGACATGACCGATGAGGATCTTATCACAAAGGATATGTTAAAGGCCTTCAAGGCAGAGTACAGTGATGATATCAAGTACATCCTTATCAGTGAGCAGATTGGAGATTACGGCACAAGCAGTAAGGTGAGCCGCAATGGCAAGGATGCCAAGACCAAAATCGTGGGCTACAACAAGGACTACATGGAGTTCAACGACAAGAAAGTTGTGGCAGGTCGAAGCTTCTTGAATCAGGACTATCTCGAAGGCAAGCCAGTGTGTATGGTTTCTGATAAGCTGGTTGAGCGCGTATACAAGGGCGACAATGACGCAGTTTTAGGTCAGGAAATTGAGGTTACCATGGATGGTGGAACCTTCTATAATTTCTATGTGGTAGGTGTTTACGAGTATGTGACAGAGGAGTTCTCTTTTGGTGAAACAGACAACCCAACTACAGAGGTTATGATTCCTTTAGAGAGAGCTAGAAAGATTAACCACACATCAAATAAGGGCTTTAATTTCGTTATGCTTGTTACATCAGTCGATACCGACAACAACACATTTGCCACCACAGTTAGAGATTACTTTAATGTTAATTTCTATTCTAGAAATGATGCATATGAGATTGCTGTTATCAGTATGGCTTCCATGATGGATTCCATGAATTCCATGATTGGAATGATTCAGCTGGCACTTTCAGTAATCGCAGGTATTTCACTTGTAGTAGGTGGTATCGGCGTTATGAATATCATGCTGGTTTCCATCACCGAGCGTACCAAGGAGATTGGTACCAGAAAGGCACTTGGTGCTACCAACAGCTCCATCCGTCTTCAGTTCATCACTGAGTCAGTGGTTATCTGTGTTATCGGTGGTATCATTGGTATCGTCCTTGGTGTAGTCCTTGGTACTATCGCAGTTAAGCTTATGGGTTACGAAGCAGTTGTTTCTGTTTCAAGTATCTTTATCGCTGTTGGTTTCTCAATGGCCATTGGTATTTTCTTCGGATACTACCCAGCAAACAAGGCGGCTAAGTTGAACCCTATCGATGCTTTGCGTTACGAATAATCGTAAATGTATTGAATTATTAATGAATTAAATGTGAAAAACAATTAAAGGCCTCTTTTCTGTGCTAAAATCCCAATAGTGGGGATATAATACACAGAAAGGGGCTTTTATGCAAATATCAATTGGCACATCTATGAAAAACGACGCCGAAGCGGTAGCAGCAGAGGTGTGTGCAAAAGCAGGTAATCCTAAGCTTTTGGTTTTATTAACTTCTTTTGATTTATTTGAAAAGGTTTCAAAGCTGGTATCAGCCAAGTTCCCAGATGTTCCTTTGATTGGAACAGGGACAATTTCATATTTTGGAAAGGATTCCTCGGACAAGAGAACTCTTTTGATAGCATTTGGAAATGATGTTGATGTTGAAGTGGGCATAATCCGTCATCTTTCAACTGCACCTATGCTTGATATTCCTGCTTTGGAGGAAAAGGTTTCAAGGATTTCTGCAGGGGATAGCAATACTATCCTTTTGGAGTTCTGCACTAATGACGAGGAGCGACTTGTTACCACGTTGAATGTAGCTTTAGACCGTGCAAGAATTCCAATTATTGGCGGTACTATATTTGGATATCCAGCAGGATACACACCAAAGGCTCTGTTAAATGGAGAACTTTATCCAGATGCCTGCTGTTACGCCCTTATTAAAAATAAATCCGGTAAAATCAGAACTTATTCTGAAAATATATATGGTCCAATGGAGTGCGCAAAGATTCACATTGCTACAAAGGTAAATCTTGCCAACAAAGAGCTTATCACTCTTGATGGAAGACCAGCAGCTGATGTTTATTGTCAGGATGCTGATATAAGTCGCAACCAGCTGGTTGATAATGTCCTTACAAATCCACTTGGACGTGTTATTGGAAAAGAAATATTCATATCAAGTCCTTACGAGATTGGAAACAACGGCTCATTAATTAACTACAAGAAGATTAACGAGAACGATTCCATCCAGGTACTTGAATTAAAGGATTATGATTCAATCCAGTACAACACCAGACAAAATATTAAAAATGATAATCCAAAGATTTCCTTTATCTTTTCTATTAACTGTATTTACAGACATTTATTATTCTCTAACAAGGGATATCTAAACGAGTTCATTGGAAATATGGGCTCTGTAGGAACCCATGTTGGAATTGTCGGTGGTGGGGAGCAGTACAAGAAGCAGCATGTAAATCAGACTATGGTATGCGCTGTGTTTGAATAAGGCTGGAGGTATAGAGTATGGGACTTTTCGGTAGGAAAAAAGTTGTTGAGGAACAACCAAAGGCTGCTTCTCGGTCAGCAGAGGGTAAAGTAGATTTAAAATCCAGAATGAAAGCTATAAAAGAAGTTGGTCGCTTTTCTATTCTTCAGAAGGAAAAGCTTCAGGAGGAAGAGGCCAACACAATCGCTGGTATCGAGACCATCAGAGATTCTTTCTCTGTAGTTGAGGACAAATATTCTAATATTTCCGATTCTGTAAGTGGCTTCAAGGAGCAGTTCAGAACCATCGAGGAAATCACAAAAGCTTTTGATGACATTGTAAAGAAGCTGGTGGTTACAGCAGATGATTCACACAGCGGAATGGAAAAGGTAGATCAGAGTACAGGAGCTGTTTCTGATACTATCACTGAGGTGGAAGAGGTTTTTGCAGCCTTCCAGAAGAGCTTTGATGATATCCGTGAGAAGGTTGAGCAGATTGGTGGTTTTGCAAAGCAGACTAACCTTTTAGCTTTGAACGCTTCCATCGAGGCAGCTCGTGCAGGTGAGGCAGGCCGAGGCTTCGCTGTTGTTGCCGATGAGGTTACAAATCTTTCCACTGAAATTCAGAGCGTAGTTACATCTGTATTTGACAGTATGAAGGAGCTAGACGAGAATAACAACAGACTGGTTGAGTCAGTTAATCATACCAAGCAGGCCATTGAGACTTCTCATGAGCGCGTAGTTGAGACCCAGGAGGTCGTAGGTCAGATTAAGACAGTTGCCGATGAGGTAACAGACCAGAGCGAGCAGATGGCTGGTGTCTTTGAAAACTGTGAGGCTTCAATCAACGATATCTCTGATAATATCGAGGATTCACGAACCTACTTCGACACAGTATCCAACGACATCGAGGACATCAAGGTTAAGATCACCCAGAAGGGCTTCATGTTCGAGGATATGAACCATGTATTAGAGCAAATCGCACCACTAACAGATTTGTAATAAGCTTCTCCTTGAGGAGAAGCTGTCAGCGCAGCTGACTTATGAGGTGTCAAGGGTTACTTCTAGAATGAAGTAACCCTATATTTTTGCCTTTTTATATTATAAGTGCTAGTATTAGAAAATATTTAAATCAACGAAATGGAATTAGTGTTTTATGCGAATAATTTTAATCAGACACGGTCAGACAGACCTAAACGTTCAAAAAAGATTGCAGGGCAGCTCAGAAATCCCTTTAAACGAAAGAGGGCGAGAGCAGGCAACCCTTACTCATGATTTTGTAGTAGAAAACGGACTTGTTCCCACTAAGGTGATTTCTAGTCCATTAGGACGGGCAATCGAGACAGGTAGTATTGTGGCAGGTATCCCAGCTGAACAGATTGAAATCGACCCTAATCTTATAGAAATGTCCTTCGGAATTTACGAGCAGAAAAATATGGAAAAGGAAAATCCAGAATTTCTCATCGAATGCTTTGATCATCCAGAGGGATACAAGCCACCAGAGGGAGGCGAGTGCTACGATGAGGTGGTTCACCGCGCAGGCTGCGTAGTGGAGAGGCTTCGCACTCGCATAGCCCTTGAAGAATTTAGTGATGATGACATCATCATGCTTGTAAGCCACGGTGCACTTAGCCATGGCATGTTTGAATACCTGAAGAAAACTCCCCGCGAAAAATACTGGGATGTGGACTTCAATAACTGTGCCATTGCAGAAATTTTCTTATCTGACGATGGACAGAGCGACGATTATAAATTCATAAGTGATGGCTTCGAAAAGAACTGGTGAGAGACTGGGATTATTATCATGGTCTCTCTTTTGCAGTTTATGGGTTATGGTATTACAGGTCACAATAATTTCAACGTATTTTTATATAATTATTCTGAATATATCATCGTAGGGGAATTGATACCCGCACTAGAGAGGAGCAACTTATGAGGATTAAGAAGTTAGCTACGAAAATTATATCGGTTTTAGTAATGCTCACACTTTTGTTGCCTGCAGGATTTAGCACTAATGTCATGACAGCACAGGCTACAAACACGCAGGCGTTTGACAGCCTGCACAAATTATTTCCTGCAGGGATGATATTGCGCTCAGATATTTTTCCGGGCATGAAAATTTTGTATGATGGGCAGGAAGCTTATCAGATTAAGGACGGGGCGAATATTGTTGTTCTCTCCATTACGGTTGAAGATTCATCACTTGTGGATAAGAGTTTGCCGGCACTTAAGTTCCTGTTTGGTCCAATTACAGTGGATAAAGTAAATGGAATGCCGACAACGCAGATTAAGCTTTCCGGAGTAAAACCGGAAATCTATAGCGCGCTGGTAGATAGCACAGGAAATATTGAGCTAAAAAGACTAATTGAACAGCTGATGTCGGGAGATAATCTTACTGCTACTTCAGTAGAATTGCAGGAAATTTTTACTCTTATGGCAGCTTCAAGTGCCACGACACAGATTGCTGCGGAAAAAGAGGCCATAGGAGGAAACACTCCGGTTTCCAATGGGGAAGAAAAACGGTATACTTCAGAACGAGTTATCATGATTTTCTTAAATGGCTCCAATCTGGAAAGCGGAGGCAATAGTGCCACCAGGGGTCTTTTAGGTTTACTGAGGGCAAATATTCCGTCTAATACCAGAGTTTTTATTACAACAGGCGGAACAAAAACCTGGCACATGAGTGATAAGGATGCGTATTATGACTATGCGAGGGAGCTGCTTTACCCCGGTAAGTATGATTATCAGCTGAGTGATGACCAAAAGGCGCAGGTAAAAAGCAAAGCCGATGATTTGTTTAGCAAATATGCCACCGATATAAGCAACAGTATTCAGATTTACGAAGTAAATAAAGCAGGGGAGTTATCCTACAATACGCTTGCTCTCAAGGAGACAATAGAGGGCAGGTATATGGTTGAACATGCCTATCTTACGGATTTTATTAACTATGTGACAGACAATACTGATGCTAAGATGTATGACCTTATTATGTGGGACCACGGAGGTGGCATCGGCGGCTTCGGCGTTGACGAGCTTTATAATAGTGATGTAGAAGATAAAAAAATAGAGAAAAGAAGCGATGTTGATTTTACTGATATAGGTTTAATAAGTACGGCAATTGCTAACTCTAAGCTTGTAAAAAATGGAAGGAAGCTTGATTTCCTTGGCTTTGATGCCTGTGTGATGGGAGCACTTGAGGTGGCAATGAATCTTACCAATGTAGCGGATTATCTTGTTGTTTCAGAAGATAATGAATATGGTGACGGTTGGGATTTCAATGGATTTATGAATGCACTTGGTAATCAGCCACAGATGGAAACAACAGTCTTATGCACAAATATAGTTGATAGCTTTTTGAAACTTCATGGTAATATGAAGGAAACCAACACATTAAGTGTTATTGATACAAAAGAGATTGATGCTGTGGATAAAGCATTGACAGAGTTTGCCACCTATCTTGTCAGAGACTATCTGACAGATGAATATCATGATGAAATTTTGATTTCCATTGGAAAAGAAGGAGATTTTGGTGTAAAAGCCGGTCCTACCAATGAAGGACTTTTAGATTTGGGTGGTCTTTGTCAGATTTTTGTTGAGGATGATGTGTATGACTGGAGCCCTGAATTGATTGAGTCAAGCAAAAAGCTTTCTAGTGCTATTAAAGATGCAGTGGTAGTGGCTAAGGATACAAACGGAAATATTTACAGCGGCCTGAGTATTAACTTCCCTCTTGAAGTAAGAGGCAAGTCTTTCTATGGTATTGACGAAAAAGGCGCCACAGTTTTCGGTTATTATTCCAGATCAGCAGATGCAATCAATAACTATAATAAAATAAATGTAAATCCTGATTATAAGAAGGCATACGCAAGGATAGCACTTAACAAGATGGCTGCCATTGTTATCGGTGATAACTGGTTATATGAATATTCATTTGACATAGACCAAGTCTTTGAAGAATTGAAGAAAAAAGGAGAAGATTCGTATGGCGCATCACCACTATATGAGGCGGCCGGATGTAATCTTGATGTCCCAAGTGATGAGGTTAGAAAGAGTATAATAAAGCTGTTTAATGACAGGGTCAAGATTAGTAATGTGGAGATTACTTATTTGCCTGAGGAGGGACAAGCTTCTGAGCAGGCTGATGATGCTAAAATTACAATCAAAGATACTAATCCGTTAATAATCGATGATGATATGTATGTGGATGTTGTTCTTACAGTAAAAGAGGACGGTAAAGAACGAAGGATTCCTCTTGGCACCACTCCATTTTATACAACAAATTCCGGCTATGATTCAAAAGATAACGAAAAGGTTATTCAAATCAAACGCTTTGATAACAAATGGTTTGTCATAAATGAACAGATAGCTGACCTTACAGTTAAAGATTATGCCAGTGATCAGTATTCAGGATATATTCAGCTTGGCTGGTGGTACACTTCTGAGGATGTAGCCGGTAGTGCAGAGGATGAATCACGTGATAAATACGTAAATAGCAAGATTAGCAGTAGGGCTGCTGATATTATTTACCTGAATGTAGAGGGACAACTTAAAGACGGTGAGATTATCTCGGTTAATCCGGTAAGCTACAGCTATACCAATGAAGATGGCTCGCAGTCTAAAGGTGGAAATTCTATAGCAGACCTTACTAATTATTACTTCGAAATCCTCTGTGGTAAAGATGATGGTATTTATTCTCTTGGAACCATTTATGCTAAAGAACCGGAAAACGACACTGAGGATATATTTAAAATAGAAAAGGCAGAGATTAAGGATTTAACACCTTATTATTACCTTTCAGATTACTATGGCAACAGGTATGAGTTTACAGATTCTATACTTGATGGCACTGAATATGAAAACTATAGCCTTGAAGGTTTCAAGTATGAGAATACTGGTGATGCCCTGACCTTTGAAGACAGTCAAAAACTGGCTGAGGAAATCAGAAAGCAGGCAGCAGATGAGAAGAAATCCGATGAGGGTGATTCAAAAGGTGAAGATAATCCTGATTCAGAGGACGTAGACAATTCTGAAGGCGAAGAGGAACAGGAACCATAAGGCAGAGATGGAGCTATCGGTTAACGATAGCTCCAATTGTTTTAAAGAAATCAGGATAAGAAATACAGCAGCATTCCTCATTATCATAGGTTGTCTCCCCATCTGCCACAAGTCCGGCAATAGCAAAGGACATGGCAATTCGATGATCTAAATAGGTCTTAATCAATGCACCATGTAGAGGCTGACCTCCATTAATTATCATTCCATCATCAGTAGGGATGATATCACAACCCATATTTTTAAGATTTTCAGTGACTGTAGCGATACGGTCACTTTCTTTTACTTTAAGTT
>JAEEGL013691172.1_pt1 | contig 13452 bp, 4 predicted proteins | sample 9134231 | NCBI WGS metagenome assembly JAEEGL01 (sample SAMN16246548, study PRJNA631951) | gut metagenome | biome: gut microbiome; feature: rumen; material: fiber-attached | host: Bos | place: Iran: Karaj | collected 2018-10 | reverse complement strand
GCTTCTCCCGAAGACAGGAAGGAGGTTTTTATGCGCTGCAGCAAGTATATTCTGTTCCTCTGTTCGATGCTTTTGGCGGCATGTTCCGAAGAGACGATAGTCGTTGGCAATGGCAGTACCGGCGATGAACAAGGGGAGAATGAGAAGAAGGATCCGGAGACGAAGCCGGGAAAAGATCCCGGTAAGGAAGATCCGGACGAAAAACCAGGAGAAAAACCGGGCGGCAAAGAAAACGATCCTTCCAAACCGGAAAATAAAGATTGCCAGGGGACGTGCATTGATGGGGATAAAAAGTGCGATGATAACGTCAGCATGGCATGCGTCGTCGATAAGGATGGATGTCCCAGGTGGGTGCCCAGGGACTGCGAGGAAGAAGAAAACTGCGTCAGTGGCGTATGCGTTCCCAAAACTGCGCCCGCGCCCACGTGCACCAATGAATGCGATGACGATAATGAACGGATCTGCGACGAACAGGCTGGCGTATCCGGTTATAAGAAGTGCTCCAATTTTGATGATGATGTCTGCCTCGAATGGTCGGAATTCATTCCGTGTTCCGAGGGAACTGCATGTTCCGGGGGATCCTGCGGCGGATGTACGAACGAATGCCCTGCCGAAGGCAATGTCGAATGCAGCGGCGAAGGCTACAGAACGTGTGTGGATAAAAATGAGGACGGCTGCTTCGAGTGGTCCGATGTCGTTCCCTGTGAGCACGGCTGCGAAAGCGGTCACTGTGCATGCGCAAACGCATGTGAACCCGGCCAAAAGGAATGCAGCGGCGAAGGGTTCAGAACCTGTGAGGATGCCAATAGCGACGGCTGTTATGAATGGTCTGCGGTGACGGCTTGTCCCAATGGCTGCGACGGCGGCAGTTGTTCGTGCAAACACGAATGCGAGGCCAATCAAAAGGAATGCAGCGGCGAAGGCTACAGAACATGTACGGCGGATGCTGACGGCTGCCGCATCTGGTCTGCCGTTACCAGATGTGAACACGGCTGCAGCTCAGGTTCCTGCCAGGAAGCTCCCAAAAACGAACCCACGCGCTATCCGGGCGATAAAATTCTTTCGCCGGTAACGCCATACGTCGTCCAGAGCATGAAGAATATTGCTGCCAAAAATACATCACAGAAGAATGATGTCTTTATGAAGGTCGGCGATTCCCACATGGCGGACGGTGCTGTCTTTATGAGGTGTTTCTCCAATTCCAAATCGCAGAAGCCAAAGCTGAACGGCGCTGATTTCCTGCAAGGTGTCATCAATGAATTCCAGAAATCGCTCGATTCCTTCAACAGAGACTCCAAGAGTACGGTCATTGGTAAAACTGCCTGGTGGGCCAACAGCGGTCCTCTGCAGGAAGAAATGAACGCCATTCATCCGAGGTTCGCATTCTATGGCTACGGTTCCAACGATATGGAGTGGCACGAGTACGAGTTCAAAAATTACTTCCTGACGCTGGAATGGTTCTACAGAGAACTCAGGAAGGGCCTGAAAACCATGATGGACAGCGGCATTATCCCGCTCCTGATAGGAACCGGTGTACGAACCGATAAGCCCAGCAAGGCATCCGACGGCCATTATCCATTTTATCTCGTGCCCGTCTTTGATGCGGTTTCGAGAGGTCTGGCCGAGCAGTATCAGATACCTTATATGAATCTGCAGCTGGCGCAGCAGCCGCTCAAAGATAATAATTACGGCCTGGGCAGTGACGGGCTTCATCACAGCAGTTCCGGCGGCGGATGTGATTTTACGGACAGCGTCATGAAGAAGTACGGTGCCAATGTGCGCAACCGCTATGCCATCGAAATGCTCGATCGCGCCTGGAAAACGCTCTATAAAAATGAAAGTGCGCCCGATGCGGTCATTCCGTTCAAGGGCAGCGGAACGGCCAGTGATCCTTATATTATCGATTCACTTCCCTACACGCATCCCGGCAATACCAATAAAGGCACGAACAGCATTTCACAATATCCGAAATGCCGGGATACGAATGAATCCGGCCCGGAAATCTATTATAAACTTGAACTGAAGAATAAGACGAAGTTCCGCGCGTTTGCTGTCAGTGCCAGCGGAGTGGATGTGGATATTCATATATTGAGCGGCAGCCATAAAGCGGACGGCTGCATGAAAGCAGCAAACCGATATGTAGAAGGTAATTTTGATGCCGGAACCTATTATTTTTCGGTCGATACGTGTGACGGTGCCGGAAATGCCGGTGAATATCTGTTCGGTGTCATTCCGTGTCTGAGTGGGGATCCGGTCTGCGGTTCGTCTTTGAGCGGTGGTTGATTTGGGGCGCGGGCTATTGCATACGCCCGCGCATCCGGCTATTGCCGTGGCCGGCAATACGCCGGATGATCCTTTGGTATGAAAACCGCTAGATCAGAGCTTCCGCGAACTTCAGTGCAATTCCGTTGATATTTTCCATCGCTTTTGGAAAATTGAAATCGTAGTTGTCGTTGCCAAACAGGCAATCCGAAACGGATTTCAATGCGATAAAATCGACGTGATTGCGCATGCAGACCTGCGCAATGGCGCAGCCTTCCATTTCTATAAACAGTGGATGAAATGTATCGGCGATCCATTTTGCGCGTTCGCCGTGTCTGGCAAACCAGTCTCCGGTAGCCCCCGTGCCGCAGAGATAGGATATATTCATTTGATTTAATATATTCTTTGTCTGTTCAGTTCGGCTGACAGGGAATTCGACGATATTGACGGTGCTGACCAGGCCGATGGGATCTCCGCATCCCGTTGTGTCGACGTCGTGTTGAATATATTTATCGGCGATCATCAATGTGCCGATTTCGACATTTTTAAAGCATCCGGCGACGCCGACATTGATGATGATATCCGGTTTGTATAATGATATGCATAATTGTGCTGCCATCGCGGCGTTGACTTTTCCGATGCCTCCGGCAACGGCAATGATATCGTCCGTGATTTTATAAAAACTGACGCCGGCAATTGTCTGCATCAGTGCTGCTGCATTATCTTTTAGCAGGGAATCAATTTCTTTGGGCATGGCGTAATAAAGCGCGATCATATTGTCTCCGGTTGTTGTTTTAAGTGTCATCAGCGGCGCAGATGATAATATATCTTTAACTGTATCGCCGTGGCCGGCCCTGTGGCCGGCCGTAAACATCGTTTATATAATAATTACATGCCAATAATGCTTGTGATGTACAGCGCTTCGCTTCCGGAACCTGCATGTTCGATGATGAGTGTCTTCGACGAACTGCCCAGTGTAAACTCAATTCTGTTATCGCCCGAGCTCACTGCTTTGTATAATTGAGTGTTGCTGCCATCCGATACTTTAAGATAGTTATTTTCTCTGTCTTGCTTTAAGTCATTTTCAAATCCCCAGACGATACTTGCCTTTGCACCGGGACGAAGATTGGTAAATTTAATGTAGTGTTTGCCCGTCTGGGATACATTGAACTGACGTTGTTTGTTCGCATCGACGTAAAGTTCAATTTCCGTTTCGTATATGTCTTTCAGCTTATATTTTCCGGTACTGATGTTCTCGCATGAATCGAGGAGTTTGCTGGCTTTTTTGATGTATTCACAGGTCAGTCGTTCCGGTCTCTGGATTTCAAAACTGCTGCTGATACACTTCATTGAAGAACCGCATTTATAGATTGACCTGCAGTCTGAATCGCTCTTGCAGCCGCAGGCATACTGATTGTTCGGTTTAGTCTGTGTACATAAAGTCCCCGTGCTCGGATTTTGGGAGCAGCTTTCGCGTTTCAGTTCGCTGCCGCTGCCGCAATAGACGAGTTCATTGCCATCGCAGACGGTTGTATTCGTCAGACCTTTGCAGGGGTTGACGGCTTCTTTTTGACAAACAGTATTTTTGCACTCAAATCCTTCCTTGCAGTCGGCATTGGAACCACAACCGCATTCGCCGGTATCGGCGATGCAAATATTGCCTGTATATGCTGCGCCCGTTACCAGATTGCAGGGAGCTGCATCGCCGAATTGCTGCTCATTCTTACAATACACGCGTGCATTGCCGTCGCAGATGTATTTTTCATCTTTCGAAGCACAAATATTAGTAACCTGCTCTGGCAGTTTGCTGCAGGTCATCGTTTTGAGCGAGCATTCGTAACCCTCTCTGCAGTCGCTGTCCGTTAAACAGCCACAGCCCCAGGGATCTTCTCCCGTGCGATTCTTAACACAGATATCGCCTGCATAGTTGCTTGTACGGGATTTGCAGGAAGCTGCCCGACAATTGCTTTCTACACAGGATCGTGATGAACTGTCGCAGACATAGCCATATACACAGTCTGAATCCGTCAGACAGCCGCATTCCTTTTCGTCGGTATTGCCATAGGGAACGTCGATGCAGGCATTTCCTTTGTAGGATTTTTGATGCTGGTTGCCCTTGGTTTCGCACTTTTGTTCGGAACATTTTTTAATACAGACATGTTCGCTGTTGCAAATGTAGTAACTTGCACAGTCTGAATTTTTATTGCAGCCGCATATTTTTACGTCAGCAAGACAGATGTTGCCCAGATAGGTTTCGTCCGGTACTCCATTCACGGCGCAGGCATATCTCACTTCGACGCGTTCATCCCTGCAGTAGGCGACATAATCGCCGTCACAGACGTGGTCGTCGTCTTCTTTTCCTGCGCAAATTCCGGAACTTCCGTTTGTTTTTGCACACAGTCCGACGACTTTGTTGCACTCATAACCTGTTTTGCAGTCTGCATTCGTATTGCAGCCACATCCCTGTTCTCCAAATACATCGACACAAACATTGCCGAGGTAATCATCGCCGATTGCTGCTTTGCACTCAGGTTCAAAACATTTGACCTTTTCGCATTTATTGTTCTGGCATTCATATCCGGCGCTGCAGTCTGAATTTGCAGAACATCCGCAGGTATTTTCAAGACAGGCATTTCCCAGATAGGGATCGCTCATGGATTTGCATGATTTTCGGGATGATTCCTTGCCTCCGGCGCACGAGACGAGGTCTTTGCCGTCACAGATATTGGTGTTGCCTGTTACGCCATCACATACGTTTGGTTCAGGGACGACGGGGGATTTTTTCACGCATTTCAGCGTTTGTGTGTCGCATTCAAAGTCCGTTTTGCACTCGCTGTCTTTTGTACATCCGCATACATCCGTTCCTTCGCCATACACACAGACATTGCCTTGATATTCTGATTCAGCTTTGTTTTTGCATTCCGAATCAGAACATTTTTTTACTTCGCATTTGTGATTCGTGCAGATATATCCGGATTTGCAGTTTGAATTGCTGTTGCATCCGCAGAAATTATTTGTGCAGATATCGCCGTAGTAGGAGGAACCGCTCGTCTGAGCGCACGTTGTGCGCGAAGATTCAGCGCCATTTTTACAGAGGACGACGTCATTGCCCGAACAGATGGTCGAACCATCTTTTATGCCATCGCAAATACTTTTATTTCCCTCGGAGGCAGCTGCATAGCAAAGGCCAAAAGTCGTGTTGCAATCGTATCCTGCTTTGCAGTCAGACTTGGATTTGCATCCGCATCTCTCAATGCCGGAACTATCTTGAATACATATATCACCAAAGTATGAAGTCCCTGATTTTATCTTGCATTCTGCGTCAATGCACAGGGGTTGGGTGCAGTAATGGTCGCTGCTGCAGATATAGCCTTTTTCGCAATCAAATTTATTTTTACAGCCGCATCTGCCTAAACTGTCCAGACAGGCATTGCCGGAATACTTGGTTTCATTTTTACAGGCTTTGCGCGTGGATTCATTGCCGTTCTCACAATAAATGATGTCATTGTTCTGGCACAACACGGAACCACTCGGTTTGTCATTGCAGATGGATTTGGGCACCTCCGGCGCTTCTTCCAGACACCGGAGCAGCGTCGTATCGCATTTAAACCCTTTTTTGCAGTCATTGTCGCTTTTGCATCCGCAATCCTTAACGCCTTCAATATAGCTGTCGACACAAACATCGCCGATATATTTGCTTCCGCGCGTGTTCTCACATTCCTTGTCCGAACATTCCTTTTTGGTGCAATAATAATCCGAATTGCATTCGTAGCCGGACTTGCAGTCCGAATTATTGCGACAGCCGCATGTTGCAATCTTGTCTTTCGGGTTGGTTACGCATGTTTCACCCATATAGGCGCCGCCCGTAAGATGCGGGCAGTATTCCCGATAAACTTCGGCGCTGTCTGCAGAACAGGCAACGGCGTAGTCGCCATCACAGGTATAACTGCCTGCATGTCCAAGACATACACCGGATGTGTAGGATGGCTTCGTTTGCGGATCTGGTTTTGAACAAATGCCAACGGTCAGATTGCAGGTGTATCCCTGGTAGCAGTTTTTATCACTGTCGCAGCCGCATGTCGTTCCAAAACCTGTTTCCACACAGATATTGCCCATGTATTCATCGGCACTCATTAATCTGCATTGAGTTTCATCGCACGCGGCGTACTGTTTGCATTCGCCTGATTTTGGGTTGCAGAATTCATCGTCACCACATGCTTTCAGCGATACCCATTTTTGATCCTGACAAATCTGAGGAAGTCCGCCAACACTGCACTGACGATCGGTTCCACTGCATTCCGGTGCCGATTCCAAAACACAATCGGCATCCAGGCATTTCTCATTTTTATTGCAGCTGGCCTGCTTTACCCAGACTTCATCTTCACAGACTTCCGGAACGCCATCGGGATTGCATCGTTTTGCATTTGTCCGGCATTCATGGGTACCATTCGGAAGGCAATAACCATCGACGCAGTGTTCATCTTCATCACAAGCCCCCAGATCGGTCCAGGTGTCGACAGCACAATACTGTGGGAGGCCCTGATCGCTGCATTTTTGGGCACCGAGGTCGCATTCCTTGGTATCCTGTGCGACGCAATCACCGGCAAGGCATTTTTCTGTGGTACCGCATCCATTCTGTTTTACCCAGGAACCCGATTCGCATAGTTCCGGCACCCCGTATTCATCACACTGTTTTGCACCGTCACCGCATTCTTTGGTATCCTGGTCAACACATTCTCCCTTAAAGCATTTCTGATCAGAATTGCATTCATCCTGTTTAACCCATGAACCCGATACACACAATTCCGGTACGTCATCCAAATTGCAGTGTTTGGCTCCGTCGCTGCATTCTTTGGTATCCTGATCGACGCAGTCTCCCCAAAGGCATTTTTTTGTGGCATCGCAGGCTGGCTGTTTTATCCACTTTCCTGACGAGCAGATTTCGGGTACGCCGTCTTTGCTGCATTGTTTGGTGTTATCGTTACATTCCACCAAGTCTACACAGTTTCCGGAAAGGCACTTTTTCGAAGCATCGCAGGCTGTTTGTTTTACCCACGAACCTGATATGCATATCTCCGGTATGCCGTCTTCGCTGCACTGTCTGCTGTTGTTTACACATGGCTGTGTATCATTGGTATTTTCATCGTCACTTTCACTGCAGGCAGTGAACATCATCGCCAATGAAGCAAGTAATAACAGTCGCTTATTCATAATTCTCCCCGAGATATGTATTTACCGAAAGCCTGAATAATGCCGATGCACTATCCCAGCCCTATTTTATCATTTCATCATCAATGACACAATGTTTCATCCAAAATTATATTTGTTGGTCAACGTGTTGGGGCGATGTGAACAGCTATTATTTACTGGTACGAATGGATCTCTGTTCTGGTTTTCCGTTTTGGCTTAAAGTTGGGAACATGTTGTACAGATGAAGACTTCAAAAGGTTCAGCCGTTGATCTTGTTGTCATAAACACCTGATGTTATCAGGAAATACTTAGATCTATTATACAAGTGTGGATATTTTGTTCGCGAATATATATTATTCCGGGTTTGGGGCCTGGAGCTTAGAGCTTGGTGTGAGCTTATAGCTTATAGAGGTGAATGCATTATCCAATGCTTAGACAAGGACTTTTGTGATTGCCTGACATCCAACGCATAACTCAAACTCACAACTCATGATGAGCTTGGAGCAGCGAATGCATTTCTCAATGTTCAAAGCAATGAGAGACATATTTGGGGTAATGCTGCATATCCACAGTGGTTAAGCATAGTCTAAAACTTTGATAAATCAAGGTATTCTCCATTGTTATAAGCTCCAAGGTATGCTATTTAGCTGACGGATATTCTGCGAGTAATCGAAACGGGTTAATTTGCCCTGGAGTTAGTCGTTTGCCTGCATTTAACATCGTAACGGATATGGTGAATTACGGGAGGTTTTATGTCGAGAATTCATTCGTTCATTAAAGCATCAATATTATTCGCTGTTCTCATTTCATGCGGCTGCGAATCCGATTCGTCGGTCAGTCCGCTTCCGCCTGAAGATGAGTGTACGGATTCCTGTCAACCGGACAGCAAACGCTGCGGCACAGAAGGTGTCGAGATTTGTGTAAAACCCGATGAAGGATGCCCGGACTGGCAGCTTGATTCGAAATGCAAATCGGGGACGCATTGCAATGAAGATTCCCTCAAATGTGAAGCTGACGAGGAACCGCCGAAGGAATGTGACGTATCCTGCGAAGAAGGCAGCAAAAGATGCGGCGTCGATGGCATCGAAATTTGCAAGAAAGTGGATGATGAGTGCTTTGACTGGCAGCTCGACAAAGCATGCGAAGGTGACACACATTGTAACTCGGACAAGTTTGAATGCGTTGAAGAAGTTATTGTTGTCGATCCACCGGACGAATGCTCCGATCTTTGTGAAGAGAATGTAAAACAGTGCGGCGAAGATCGGGTCGAAATCTGCAAAAAACAGGAGAATGGCTGCTTAGAATGGGTAACAGAAAAACCATGTGATGATGGTACACTCTGCGATGCAGAAAAACTCGACTGCGTAGCTGGATGCGCTGAAACCTGCGAAGAAGACAAAAAAATTCGCTGCAGCGAAGACAATGAACTGGAAGAATGCAAACCGAATGCAAACGGCTGCGCGGAGTGGTCTGTGCTCAAAGACTGCGGTGATCTTGCATGCAACGTCGAAAAAGCAGACTGCATCAAGGATTGCACACCGGAATGCACAAAAGATGAAAAGAAGTGCGACGGCAATGGGATCGCGACCTGTATCGATCCGGACAACGATGGCTGCACGGTCTGGGATGCACCGGCAGCATGCGCCGATAATCAGTCCTGCGAAGGAGCCAAATGCATTGACAAATGTACTTCAGACTGTACCAAAGAAGGTGCGACAGAATCTACGCTGACCAGCGTCAAAACTTGCAAAAAGACTGCTGAAGGCTGCCTGAAATGGGAGAATACTTTAACCTGCAAAAATGGCGAAAAAGTCAGCGGCGGCAAATGCGTTAAAGTCTGTGGAAATAATTGTGATCCATTCTCGATCGTTTTGCTGCCGGATCCCCAGAAATATACGCTCTACGTTGACAAGGATGGCAACAAATCACCTTCAAAGGTAGATGGCCTTCCTAATCCCGATATCTTTGCAGATCAGCTGAAATGGATCTCAGATCAAAAAAAGGATAAAAATATCAAGGCTGTCATTCATCTGGGAGATGTTACTGATACCAATTACCCCTCTGCATGGAAGCTCGTCGATAAAGCCTATGCCAAATATTTTGATAAAGAAAATAAGGATCTGCCCTATATCGTTGGGGTTGGAAATCACGACTTCAAGGATTGTAAACAAAATGTAAATAAAGGTTGTACATACAAAAGAAAAAGCAATTTCAAGACATATTTTAACGCCAAAAGATTTAAAGATCGAAAGTGGTTCGGCGGATTTTTTAAAGATAAGAAGGAAACATATACAAATTCCTACATAACATTCAATGCCGGCGGGATTGATTTTCTGGTCATTGCACTGGAATATGCCCCCCGGAAGGAAGCTGTTGAATGGGCCAACAAGCTCATTCAGGATAAAGAGGCAGAGAGAAAGAAAGAAGGAAAACCAGGTTATAAAGTCATTATTGAGTCACATGCCTACATCAGTCCAAAAAGTTGTTTAAAATCTCCCAAACCAAATGCTCAAGGATATTATACGGGGAATTATTCCACAATCGAGGATAAGAGAAAAAAGGATTTTGGCAACGATGCTCTGAGCGGCAAAGAAATGTATGAACAGCTCACATCGCGCCATAACAATATTATTCTGGTCGTCAACGGGCATCACAGCGGATCATTCTTCAGACTCAACAAGGGGAAAGCCGGAAACGTCTTCGGTGAACTCGTCGTCGATTACCAAAGTGAAAACGGCTATGTAAAATTGTATGGAAAAGAAACACGCTGTGGGTCTTCGGCTCACAATGGCGGTGCCGGCATTGGCTTTTTGCGCATCCTTCATTTCAATCCCGAAAAAATGACGATCACGGCCAAAACGCATTCTACTTTGGGAAAATCCAAATTCTATAAAGAAGAAAAACGCATGTATTGCAATAGTGAAAAAGTAAAACTAAGTGATGGGAAGGAAGTAGCTCTCTATCCCAAAGATTATTCCCTGACAGCGAATATTAGTGCGACAAATCCATCGACGAATTACCATGCCTTTACGGTGACTGGTTTGGATTTCGTGACACCGGTAGAATATAAATATAGCACGAAATAACAGCAGGCACCGCCGCGTATCCCGCAGGGATAGCGGCGGTTTGAGCGGCGTATTGGCCGCAGGCCAATAGCCGCGAAAGCGAGCCGCAGAGACGTACGTCGCAAGGCGAGCAGAGACGTGTCGTGACACGTCTCCAACCAAATTATAATACAATACCTGTGTCGCGCTGTACCAGTCTTTTACATGCGTCCTCAAAGCAAGCATCATTTGAAACAATAGAAATGCTTTGGCCCATTGTTCGCGTGACCGCTGTATATACAATCTGACGGTTAAGCAGCGGATGACCAACGCGCGTCGGCAGGAATAGCATGACGTGTGGATATCCGGATCCCTGCGATTTGTGTACCGTGATGGCAAAAGCTGTCTCAATATCATCCGATGGGAGCATTGACATCGGATACTTGACGTATTCCACCAGCTCACTGCCTTCCTTATGCGGCTTTTTCAAAAGCAGATAGAACTGGCCGTCTTTCTTCGATTGCAGCACGACGCCCGAATCGCCGTTATAGAGCTTAAGTGTCGATTGATTCCGCGTGAGCATGAGCAATTGTCCAGCAAAAAAGTCGCCTGGTTTATGCTTTAAATGGATGCATGCAGTCTGATTAATCATTTCAGCACCGGCTTTTCCACTGCGTTCGGCAGACAAAATTCTCGCCAGCGTGGCCAGACGCCAGAGTTTGTCCAGCTTTTCCTGCTGCAATGCGAGATCAACATTGGGCTCGATGTCTTTGGCGAGCGCAAGCAGCGGTGCATAAAATCGCTCAGTCCACTGCTTTACAATCTTTTGAATCTGATCTGTGATATCTTTTGAATCTCCTTTGTTGGAATCACTGAGGTGAATTGTATTAATTTTATCGAGTACATTTTTTCTGTCTTTGAAAAAGGCTTCGTCGTTTTCCGGTGTGCCCCAGTATTTTTCATCTTTTTCAAACGATTTGAAATATGTTTCAGGCGCATTCTGGATACTATGTGCGAATTTTCCGATGTTCGATTTGTCGTCGAATCGGTTGGATTCGAGAAGTCTCACAACGAAATTGCCTTTTGTATCAAGCAGATTGCCCAGCACGGCACCTGCATCAACAGAGGGCAGCTGGTCAGGATCGCCAAGAATGAATACGCGCGCACCTTCGGGAATGGCATCAAGCAGCGAGGCAAAAAGCGTGATATCGATCATGCTGGCTTCGTCGATGACAAAGATAGAATGCGTTGGAAATGTATGCTCTGAATCCATCGAAAAAACACGACCGCTTGGCTTATATTTCAGCAAACGGTGAATGGTATAGCTTTCAAGAGCAGCAATGGTCGTTTTGATGGGATCCGATTTATCGCCGGGAATCATTTCAATTGTTTCCGCAATACTTTCGCGCATGCGATCTGCCGCTTTGCCGCTTGGGGCCGCAAGATATATCTGGTATGTCTGCATCTCGGGATGCAGTCTGAACAAACACCAAAGCAGATAGCAAACGACGGTCGTTTTCCCTGTCCCTGGGCCACCGGTGATAATGAGATTCTCGCGCATACCACGACGAACCGCTTCCTTTTGCATATCCCGCAGCATGGTATGGGCTAATAAATCATTGACTTGCGCGTCCACGTCAGATGTTTTGTCAGGAGATTTAAATAGATCAATGATTTTTTTCTCAATCACGCACTTTGCATCGAAATACCTGGCTGCATAGCACCATGAAACGCCTTTTTCATCCCGACATATCACGAAAGGACGCGTGATTTTTCCATCAGGTGTCTTTTGTGCGCGTGCTTCGAATAGTGATGGATCGACAATCATATTGTCTTTTAGTATTTCGTGAATGCCATGATCAATGAGTTCTTGAAAACCCTCAGAATAATAGGATGGTGTTTTGACGTCGATGGCGGCTAGCTGGCACAAACCGTCCCATTTTTCCGACCATTTTTTGTTGAGTTTTTCGCAATCCAGCGCAAAGCACGTGTTTCCGTCATTCATCAGTGACAGAAATATATACAAGAGCTTTTGTGCGTTAGGGCCCAGATCGGGACTGCCGCTTGCTGACTTATGATCCAATTCCATAAGGAAGCCATGCGAAAGCACATCGAGCTGCGTAATCGCGCGCGCATCAAGAAGCACGTCGCGGAATTGCTCAAGATTATCCTTTATGGGCGTATGTATTGTATTTTCCATAGTATTTATACCTTTGGAATTGTCATGAGTTGCTTGATCTTATTGTAGCTGTTTTTAAGTTCCTTGAACGATTTCCAGGTGTGTGCGTACACGCCGTTCCCAGTATTTGCAAGACATCCGCGTACATATACGTAATAGATTCCGCCAAAATGATCGCGGAAGATTTCTTCCTCTGTTTTATCAGCGAAGTCGGGGAACGACTTGAGCCACTGGATGAGACAATATGAATAGAGAACGCGCTGGATGGCATAGTGTTCGTCGACATTTTTCCTGATGCTTTCGGCATCACAAAGTGTTTCGAGCGTCATGCGGTTCGTTTTCCAGTCGACTATTGCGTAGCGTCCGTCACGAACAAAGATGAGATCGATGCTTCCCGTTGCGTATGCTTTCAGGAGTTTTCCCGAATCGTCGGCATTGAGCTCAAACTCTACTTCGGGAAAATGCCTATCGTTTTCGAGTTCACACAGCTTAAATGCGCCATTGCCTTTCTCGCTGCCGCAGATGACGGGAAGATCTGCATGCAAAGCGTTCCAGACCATCGAAGTGGTTTGTTCCAGCACTTCGTTATCCGCAAATTTTAAGCCTGCACGGATGAACGAACGCTGCGCTTGTTCACGGATTTCGGTGCATTGATCCGGCGTATCTTTGCGGCTGTCTGCAAAATCGATGCATTCAAAGACTTCATGTACAGCGGTTCCAAGTTTTGTGCCGCATGGATAGCCTTCATATTTCGGCGCGCGATCGGCAGAAGAATAT
>JAEEGL015431251.1_pt1 | contig 13453 bp, 8 predicted proteins | sample 9134231 | NCBI WGS metagenome assembly JAEEGL01 (sample SAMN16246548, study PRJNA631951) | gut metagenome | biome: gut microbiome; feature: rumen; material: fiber-attached | host: Bos | place: Iran: Karaj | collected 2018-10 | reverse complement strand
TAAAGACTGATTCTAATAATAATTTTAAATATGAATCTCAATTAGAAGTTGATTATAAGAGCATAAATTATATCTCTCAAAGTGTGAAACTTGAAAAAGGTAAACAATATAATATTAGTTGCTATACATCATTTCTACAAAAAGGGTATGCATTTATATTTGTTGCATCAAATTTTAATAATAGTTTAATATACTATAGTTATAAAGATGAAAATATATGTGAAAAAGGTAAAGTAAATTATTTGAATCTTGATTTTACATCAGTTGATAACACCACTGATGTTACTATTTATGTTGGTGTATATAGTCTTAATAATAGTATTTCATCATGCTATATTGATAATATTTATTTAAAAGAAAAAAATAGTTATACTAATTTATTTGAAACTATTGAAACTAATGGAAATATTAGTCAATCTAGTAGTGATTATAACTTTAAAAAAGGAGATTCTATTTTTATAGGATTTAAATTAAAGAATGCAAATAATTTTGAAGACTATTTAAGAATAGCTGTTACATATAAAAATAAAACAGAAGTATTACATTTTAAAGATGCTAGTATTAATAATTATTTTATATATCATTATACATTTACAGATGATTGTGATTATATAAAAGTTAGATTAAGTAATCGAGCGGGAACATTTGATAATCTATTTGCATATTATAATACAAATGAATCTATAGTTGAATATGATGAAAACTTTAATATTACAAGAATAAAATATAATTATAATGAAATTATTAATAGTTATGATAGTTATAATAATATAACTGAATCATTAATATATACTAATGATAATAAATATGAATATCATTTATATGATTATGAAAATAATTTATTGATGAATCATGATATTTATAGTGAATTTAGTGATGATGTTAATAAATATAATTATAAAGATAATTTAGATAATTGTAGTCATTATAAATATACTTATAATTACTCAGGTGAAGAAGTAACATCATATAGATATGTTAACCAAAATAACTTAAATGAATATGAGGAAGTTTATTATAATGATAATAAAATAAGCACAAAAATAACTAGAAATAATAAAGATTTTAAACGTATTGCTTATGTTGATCCTATTGAATTTAATAAAGAATTTTCTATTGATGAGAATGATCTAACAACAATAAAAGGAATTGATATGAGTTGGAGTTATGAATTTTATTATTATAGCAAATATGAAAATATTTATCTTGATAGTGATGATAACATATTATATATAGGATATAAAGACGAAGAAAAATGTGAATACACATATAGTATTTATAATGGAAAAAATGTCATAAAAAGCTATAATTATAATGAATATAAAGATGAAAATGGTAAATATATTAATTATAGTTTATCAATATATTCTCATGTATTTAATGATAATAAAGAATCTATTTTGTTATCTTCAACAATAAATACTCAATCTAAAAAACTTATTTACGATACAAATAATAATTATTTAAATGAGGAAAATGAAAATGTAACATATGTAAAGTATAATAGCGAGATTAAATATAATGATAATGATTTACCATCATATTATGTCAATGATAATATATTAAAAACATATGTTTATGATGATTTAAATAATTTAGTAAAAATTGTTAATAAAAATGGTAGTGAAGAGAAATATACTACGATAAAATATGAATATGATAATTGTAATAATGTTACTAAAAAGACTAAATATTGTGGTGATACTATTGTTGAAGTTATTAATTATGAATATGATTCTTATGGAAATGTAATCAAATGTTATACAGATAAAAATATATATGAATTTGAATATAACTCTGATAATTCAATAAAGAATGTTTATTGTGATGATGATAAAAAGAAAATTTCATACGAATCCAATAATGGATATGATGAAAGTATAAAAACATATTATGGACAAAAAATAAGTTTTAACTATATTAATAATTGCACTCAAATATATTTTGATGATAAATTAGTATTAGAATATTTCTTTGATGAAAATGATAATATCATAATGAAAATTGATTATAATAGTTCTAATAGACCAAAAGAATACACATACCAATATGATAAAAATAATAATTTAATATGCATTAAATGTTTTAACGAAATTATAGCAAAATATGAATATAATTCTGATGGAAAAATTATAGAAGAAAATAATGGATATTATGATACAGCATATGATTATTCTGATGGTGTTAAAACTGAAATTAATTGTTTAAATAGTAAATTTTCTAAAAGTACCAAGACATTATCAGATATTACTGCTATTGAATCTTATTATAATGATGCTAAAATTATGTGTTATGAACAATATTATGAAGAAGATGATTCAAAAATATACTATTATAATAATATTCAAAAAGCAACTTATTATATATATGGTAAAGATTATCATGAGGCAACAAAAGATGAATTAGAAGTTAATAAGGAACATCATCTTTACAATGAGATTATTTATTGCTATAATTATGATGTTAATGGAAATATTGCTTCAATACAATCAGAAGTTAAAGAGTATTATCAAACAAAAAAATTTACTGGTAAGATAAATAAAGATAGTAGAACTATAATTTCTAATAGCCAATCATTTAATTATAAAAATGATGAATTAATAAGTGACAATTTATCCCTTAATTATTATGGTATTTATAGTTTGTCTAACAACTTACATGATTTTGAGAATAGTACATCAGCACGCAATATAACAAAAACATTTGAATATAATAAACTAACTAGTGCTACTTATCTTAATATATCAACTTTATATCAATATGATACTGATGGATATAGAACAAGTAAAATTGTATTGGATGAAAACTATGTAGTTGATAGTGATGGATATAAGGCATCTTATAATTTTAAATATAGTAATGGCTTATTAGTAAAAGAGACATATATTCGATATTATAATAATAGAGCAATAACTAGTGGAAGATATGATATCAATTATATTTATGAAAATGATGAATTGATAGGATTTATTTATAAAGATGAAAATGTTGAAAAATCATATTATTATATTAAAGATATTACTGGTAGAATCGATTACGTTGTAAATGAAGAAGGACAAATAGCCGCTAATTATATATATGATGGATTTGGAAAAGTAGAATATAGTTTTATTCCTGATTATGAAGATGAAAAGAATTATGCTTGTTACAATCATATGTTATATAAAGGATATTATTATGATAGTGAATTAGGATTATATTATTGTAATAGTAGATATTATGATCCTGAGACAAGAAGTTGGTTAACGATGGATGAAATTAACTATCTTGATTTAACTTCAGCTGTCGGTATGGATTTATATGCTTATTGTAATAATAATCCTGTAATGTATAGTGATCCTGATGGATATTCTATTTGGCATTGGATAATTGCTACTGTAATAGTTGCAGTATTGGCAACGGCAACTATTATTAGCGCTGGTGGATTAATTCCTGCATTTGGGGCTGTTATGGCGGCAATGTATGGAGTTGCATCTTCATCAATTGCTCTAACTATTTTTAGTTTTGGATTTGTTGGTGCAAGCATAGCACTTTTTGGAGCCGCATTATATGCACTAGGTGAATCCTCGTCTTTAAATGATTTTTTAGAAGAGGGAAATTGGGGAACAGTTATTAATGTTGCTGGCGGCGGAATATATGGTATGATAGGTGGATATTATAGTTGGATTGAACAAATGAAAAAAATGGATCATTCTTTTGATGCCGAAAGAAGAAGATTTTGGAAATCTGAAGCAAACAATCCAAATAGTCAATTTTATGGTGATAAAAATGCTTTAAAAGGGTTATCTCCAGATGGTTATGTTTTGCACCACCCTTATGGAAGATATGGAAGCAAGGAGAGTATATATGTTCCTATTACTGTAGAACAACATCGTATTATTCATAGAACATATGGATACGGCAATGGTAGAGGAGGATATAATCAATATTATCCATTTTTAAATTGGTGGTGGTTCTTGAGGTGGTTGTAGATGTTTTTTTTAAAAATTTTAAAAAATATTTCAAAAGAAAAAAAATATATAATTAACAAAACAAACGAAGCTAAAGAAAAAATGATATTATTTGCTGAAGGTAAAATGTCTACTTATGAGTTTTGGGATTTATACCAAAATGATGAATGTTTACGAAATATATTAAAAAATGATCGAAAATTACCTAAAGAAATGAAGGACTCTACAAAACCATTTCTTTATAATATAAATATTGATGTTTTATATCACAGATGTGATGTTTTTCGTGCAGTTAAAGTATATTTTTTGAGACGTAACATTAATTTAAATTTTTATAATATTGATTCGCAAATTTATTCAGAATTGCTTGATATTGCTCCACGATATGTTGACATTAATAGTAATTGGTTCTATGATAATATTTTAAATAGATGTGAATATGCATTTGGTACTAAAAATAGAAAGTACTGGTTGAAAAACAAAATCATTGAAGCATTTAAATTTAAAAATAAACCGCCATGTTGGTTACAAAATCCCGAATGGCCTATAAATGAAAAAGGACCTTTGTTATTTATAAAACAATCTGATAATCCTAATTATTTAACTAAAGATTATATTGATTATTATTTTGACGATGATGGTAAAGAAGTAGTTGTAAGACAATTTGATTAACTTAATATAGTTTGTTATTAGTAATTGAAGATATGAAATAATTAATATTTATAATCATCATTGTTAATATGGATTATATTATTCTAGATAGGAGTTATATTAATGTTGAAGAAATTTATTAGATTTTTTCGAGCTTTTTTCCTTCAATTTTACTTATATTTCTGGTGTGATTTATTTTTATGTATATGAATCATGCTAGTTTTAAATTTTTTTTGATAGGTTCATTAATTGAAGTATTTTTGACTACATTATTATTGACTATTTTTAAAATATTAAATCATGAGGATGATTAATAATATTCAAAATTAATTTTATAATAATTTCAAATGAACACATAAGATTTATTTGAATCTTATGTGTTTTTTTTATAAATTATATTATTTATAAGGTTTTCACGATTAACAGTCGTAATCATATATCGTTTACATTTTCTTAAACTTGATATGAAGTTGTTATTATGGTAAAATATTAAATAAAGGAGAATATTATGGCAATTAGTTATGATTATTTACCAAATGATAATAATTTGAAATTAATTCAAGATGATAAAATGTTTAGAATTAATACTGATACAATGGTTTTGGGAGAATTTATTAAAGTATATCGTAATGATACAGTTATTGATATTGGTACTAATCAAGGTGCTTTATTATTATATGCTAGTAAGTTTAATCCTAAAAAAATGATTGGTGTTGATATTAATCCTTTAGCTATTGAATATGCTAAAAAGAATATGGAAATTAATAATATTACTAACTGTGAATTAATTAATGAAGATGTTTTAAATTATAATGGTGAAGAGTGTGATGTTGTTATTTGTAATCCTCCTTATTTTAAAACAGAATTAGATAATAAAAGTAATAATGAATATAAGAATTTAGCAAAACATGAAAATATACTAAATATTAAAAATTTATGTGCTTGTTTAAAAAGAAATTGTAAAAATAATGGTACATTATATCTTTTATATTTAACATCAAGACTTCAAGAAATAGTTAATGAATTAACTATTAATAAATTTAGAATAAAAGAGATCAAATTTGTTTATGATGAAAACAAAGAATACTCAAATGTATGTTTGATAAAAGCTAAAAAAGGTGGTAATTTTGGTTTGAATTGTTTAAAACCAAGAATTATTAAGAGGTGAAGTATGAAAAATTATAAATTTGCACTTATATCTTTAGGATGTGAAAAAAACTTAGTTGATAGTGAATGGATATTAGGTTTACTTCCTAAAAGTTTTTGTGAAATAGTTACTGATTATGCTAGTGCTGATTGTATTATTATTAATACTTGTGGGTTTATAACAAGCGCTAAAGAAGAAGCAATTAATACTATTTATGAATATTTAGGCTATAAAGAAAATGGATGTAAAATTATTGCTACAGGTTGTCTTGTTCAAAGATATTTAAAAGAACTTGAAGAAGGAATTCCTGAAGTTGATCTTTATATTCCAATTAGAGAATATAAACACTTTGGTGATAAACTTGCTACTTTATTTAATGATAATAGATTTAATGGTTTATGTCCAAGCTATAAGAATAGACTTGTTAGTACACCTAGTTATTTAGCTTATGTTAGAATATCTGATGGATGTAATAATAGATGTACATATTGTGCTATTCCATTAATTAGAGGATCTTTTAAAAGTAGAAATTATGAAGAGATTATTGATGAAGTTAAATATTTAGTTAAATCAGGTAGAAAAGAAATTTGTTTAATTAGTCAAGATTTAACTAGATATGGATCTGATATGGAAAACATGAGTTTAAGTAAACTTGTTAGTGATTTATGTCAGATAGAAGGTGATTTTTTTATTAGAATGCTTTATTTATATCCTGACGAAATCACTAAAGAATTAATTGAAGTTGTTAAAAATAATAGTAAAGTAATGCCTTATTTTGATATTCCTATTCAACATGCTTCTAATAAATTATTAAAATGGATGAATAGAAGAGGAACTAAAGAAGAAATAAGAGATATTATTAATTATATAAGAAGTGAAATTAAGGATGCTATTATTAGAACAACTATTATTGTTGGATTTCCTCATGAAACAGATAAAGACTTTAATGAATTAATTGATTTTATTAGTGAAATGAAATTTGATCATTTAGGTGCATTTACTTATTCTAAAGAAGAAGATACACTAAGTTATAATATGACTCATCATGTATCTCAAAAGATTAAAGATTATAGATTTGATAAACTAATGGAAACTCAAAAGTATATTAGTTTAAAAAATAATAGTAAATATATAAATAATACATATAATTGTATTATTGAATCATTTGATAAAGAGAATAATTTATATCAAGGAAGAAACTATATGTATGCTCCTGATGATATAGATGGCTGTGTTATTATTAAAGGAAAAGATTTAGAAATCGGAAAGGTATATAAAGTTAAAATAACTGATGCTGATTTTTATGATTTAATTGGTGAAGTTATTTACTAAGAGGATAGTTTATGCTTTTTGGAAAAACTATTAATAAGTTTTATTTTAAATACTCTTTGTTTTTTATAATTGGTATTATATCTTTAGTAGTTGTTGACTATATTCAACTAGATATACCAGAAATTATTGGTAATGTAATAGATGGATTAAAAGAAAAAACTTTAACAATTGAATCTTTAAAAAGTTTTTGTATTAGATTATTTATTGTTGGGTTTATTCTATTTATTGGTCGATTTACATGGAGAATATGTATTTTTGGTAATGGTGTTAGATGTGAAACTGATTTAAGAAACATTTTATTTGGTAAAATGCAAAAGTTATCACAAAGATTTTTTAGTGAGAATAAAACTGGAGCATTAATGGCATATTACACTAATGATTTATCAGCAATAAGAAGAAGCTTTGGTGATTCTATGATGATGCTTATTGATGCTTTATGTCTTGGTGGATTTGCATTTTATAAAATGTTTATGATTAATAAATTAGCTAGTTTAATTAGTTTTGTTGCCTTAGTCATAGTTATGGTTATTTCTTATATCTTTGGTAAGAAAATTAAAAAAGCTAGTGAAGAAAACTATGAAGCTTATAGTGCTTTATGTGATTATGTTCAAGAGGACTTTACTGGTATTCATGTTATAAAATCTTTTGTCAAAGAAAATGTTCAACATAAAAACTTTGAAAAATATAATAAAAATGATAACCAGACTTGTATGAATATAGTTAAGAATAGTGTGAAAATGGATACTTTTATTCTTGTTACATTATCTCTTATTAATTTATTTATTATTCTTTATGGTGCTATTGATATTTATAAAGGTAATGGTACTTTTACAGTTGGTAGATTAACTACATTTTTATCTTATTTTGATTCATTGATTTGGCCAATAGAATGTGTTGGAAGACTTGTTGATTTATCAAGTAAAGGTAAAGCAAGTTTAAATCGTGTTGATAAGATATTAAATGAAGTAGAAGATGTAAATGATAATAATGTTACTTTAGATTATTCAGATTATGAGTTTAAAGGTGGTATTACATTTAATAATTTATCATTTGGTTATTTAAATAATGTTGTTGAAGATATTAATCTTGAGATTAAACCTGGTGAATTTATTGGTTTAATGGGTTCTACTGGATGTGGTAAAACAACACTTGTTGATTTACTACTTAGAATTTATAATGTTAAAGAAGATTCATTATTTATTGATGGTATTGATATAATGAAACTTCCTATAAAAAAAGTAAGAGATTTAGTAAGTTATGTTCCTCAGGATAATTTCTTATATAGCAAGAGTATAATGGATAATATTTGCTTTAGTGATAGCAAGAATAATGAAGCTCGTGCTATTGAAATGGCAAAGTTTAGTGATGTTGATAAAGATATTCAAGAATTTAAGGATAAATATAATACTATTTTAGGTGAAAGAGGAGTTACTGTTAGTGGTGGCCAGAAACAAAGAATTTCTATTGCTAGAGCTTTGTATAAAAACTCTTTAATTTTAGTCTTAGATAATTCTTTAAGTGCTGTTGATACTGAAACAGAAAAATCAATAATTACATCTTTAAAAGAAATGAGAAAAGGTTTAACAACTATTGTTATTGCTCATAGAGTTTCAACTTTAGAATATATGGATAAAGTTATAGTACTTGAAGATGGAAAGGTTACTGGATTTGATAGTCCTGATAATCTTTTAAAAAAAAATAAATACTATAAGAATGAAGTAAGACTTCAAGAACTTGATAAGGAAATTGGTGATTAATATGAAAACTAATCAATATTCATCAAAAGAGTTATTAAGATTTGCTTTTTCTTATATGAAAAGCTATGTATTATACTATATAGTAGCTTTACTTTTAGTATTTTTATCTGTTTGTGGTGATCTTTTAATTCCTTTCTTACTTGGAAAAGTATTAAAAGAATTAGGTAATGATGTTATTAATTTTAATAATATTATTAATTATGTTTTCATTGGTGTTATTGCTGTTAGTATAACTAGTATTTCTAATTATATTGAGTCTTTAATTTTACATAAGATTGGTTTAAAAATTGTATATAAAATGAGATATGATGTTTTTGATCATATTCAAAGTTTATCAATGGAACAGTTTAACCAAATTCCTAATGGAACTTTAGTAACTAGAGTTACTAATGATATTAATGTTTTATTTAATTTATATACTAATATGTTAATTAGTATTATAAGAAATATTGTAACTATTATAAGTGTATTTATTACAATGTTCATGTTAAATATAAAATTAACATTAATGTTATTATTAAGTGTTCCAGTATTGTTTATAGTTTCATTTATCTTTAGATACTTTTCAAGAAAAACACATAGAAAAGTTAGAAATTCTGTTTCTTCATTAAATGCGTTTCTTTCTGAAAATATATCTGGAGTTAAAATTACACAAATATTTAATCAAGAAGATAAAGTATTTAATGAATTTAAAGATAGAAATTATGAATTAAAGAAGAACAGTTTAAATGAAATATTTATCTTTGGTTTATTTAGACCATTTATAATGTTTATTTATGTTATTACAGTTATTATTGTAATTTATTTTGGTGGAAAAGAAGCTATTAACTTAAATAATGGTGTTATAACACAAGCTATAACATATGATGTTTTATTTTCTTTCTATTTATATATTTCTAATTTCTTTAATCCTATTCAAACTTTAGCAAATGAATTTAATGAATTACAAAGTGCTATATCTTCTAGTGAAAAGATTTATGGAATAATGATGGTAAAACCAACTATTGTTGATAGTAGTGATGCTATTGATATTAATATTACTGGTGATATTGAGTTTAGAGATGTTTGGTTTAGTTATGTTCCAGGAGAATTGGTATTAAAAGGTGTTAGTTTTCATGTTCATAAGAATGAAAAAATTGCTTTTGTTGGCGCAACTGGATCTGGCAAATCAACAATTCTTTCTTTAATAACAAGAAACTATGATATTCAAAAAGGTGAAATATTAATAGACGGAATTGATGTAAAGAAAATTAAACTTGATTGTTTAAGACGTCAATTTGGTCAAATGTTACAAGATGTTTTCTTATTTAGTGGTAGTGTTTATTCTAATATTGTTTTAGGTGATGAAAGTATTACTTTAAAAGAAGTGGAAGATACTTGTGATTATATTAATGCTAAAAAATTTATTGATAAACTTCCTAATAAGTTAAATGAAGAAGTTAGGGAAAGAGGAAATAACTTTAGTTTGGGTGAAAGACAATTAATTTCTTTTGCTAGAACTTTAGTTCATAAACCTAATGTGTTGATTTTAGATGAAGCAACAAGTAATATTGACACTGAAAGTGAAGTATTAATTCAAGATGCATTAGATAAAATTATGAAAAGTGGAACTATATTAATAGTTGCTCATAGACTTTCTACAATTCAACATTGTGATAAAATTTATGTATTTAGTCAAGGAAATATTATTGAAAGTGGTAATCATCAAGAGCTTTTAAAGAAAAAAGGTAAGTATTATAAACTATATAAATTACAATTTTCGGAAAGAATTGAATAATAATGATATTGTAAATTATTTCTTGTTATAGTATAATTAGGCTATAAAGGAGTATTTTATGCTAAATTCTGGATATGAAACTTGTATTATGTGCGGTAAAGACGTTGAAGTTACAGGTTTAAGTAACTGTGATTTCACTGATACTGATTTGGATACCAGACCATGTGGACTTGCAAGGACAATTGAAAAGAATTGTGCTCATTATTGTCCATATTGTGGATATGCAAGCTTTAGCTTGGAAAAAGACATAACAATAGGAAATAAGGAAATATTAGATTTAGATGAATACCAAAGTATTGTAAAAATGGAAGATTTAAATGTTGATGCTAAAAAGTTTTATCTTATTGGTATCATATTTAAACACTTAAATGAATTTCAAAAAGCCGCAACCTCTTTTTTAAGAGCTAGTTGGTTTTTTAGTGATGTTAATGAATTAGAATGGTCAAAGAAAAGTAGAGATGCTGCTATAAGTGAATATTTAAAGTCAGATTTTACTTTTAAAAATGAACGTTCTATAATTATCTTAGTTGATTTATATAGAAGAAATCAAAGATTTAAAGAAGCAAAAGAAGCTATAAAGAAATTTAACTTAGATAATTTTAAAGATTTAGAAACTAAATCAATTATTAATTTTGAAATTGAATTAATTGAAAAAGGTGATTATTCTGTCCACAAGGTCAGTGAAATTGAAGGAGCTAATTAATAATATAATATTTTTAATATTACTTATTATATTTTCTCCAATTTTGATTATTATATTTATTGCTATTAGCATTATAATTATTATATATATTCCAATAGAATGGTTTATATATAGAATAAAGAATAATAACAATTATTATTGTTTAATTAGTTTAAAAAATTTATTTAATAGGAAAAAGGAAGAAAACAATGAAATACGTTGAAATTATTTTTCAAGTGTTAGCTGGTATTGGAGTATTGCTTATAGGTTGTAGAATGCTTTCTGACAATATGGAAAAACTAGCAACTTCGAGAATAAAAAAATTATTTCTTAAAACATCTGATAATAAGATTGTTGGTGTTGGAATAGGTGCTGCAACAACTGCTTTAGTTCAATCATCTGGATTAACTCTAGTCATGGTTGTTGGTTTAGTTAATGCTGGAATCATGACATTAAATCAAGCAACAACTGTTATAATTGGAGCTAACATTGGTACAACAATTACAGCACAAATTGCATCTTTACAATCATTTAACTTATCAGCATTTGCTATAGGACTTGCTGGTATTGGTGCTTTTATCAATGTTTTTACAAAAAAGGAAAAAATAAAATTAGTTGGTAATATCCTTTCAGGGTTAGGAATGGTATTTATTGCTTTAAGTTTAATGAGTAAAGCAATGGTTGGTTTAAAAGATAGTCAAGTTGTTGTTGATGCATTGAAGAGTATCTCTAATCCACTTGTATTATTTTTACTTGGTGCTATTTTTACTGCTTTAATTCAAAGTAGTGCTACTATTACAACAATTATTATTTCTATGGCTGCTGCTGGTATTGCTATTGGATCTGGTGGTAATTCAGTATTATTTGTTATTTTAGGATCAAACGTTGGTAGTTGTATGACTGGTTTGATTTCATCAATTGGTGCAAATACTAACGCAAGAAGAGCAAGTTTTATTCACTTGTTATTTAATGTATTTGGTTCTTTAATATTCTTTGTTATTTTACTAGTATTCCCTGGATTTATGGATAATACATTTGGTAAATTATTTAGTCATCAAGAAAACCAAATAGCAATGTTCCATACATTCTTTAATGTTATTTGTGGATTTTTATTCTTACCATTTACAAATATCTTTGTTAAACTTGCTACATTCTTTATTAAAGATAAAGAAGATAGTTCTAAAACAAGCTTCCTTGAAATGCGTTTATTAAATACGCCATCTATTGCAATTGAAGCTGCAACTAGAGAACTTTGTAAAATGCTTGATATGAGTGTAAGTAACCTTGATTTATCTATTACTGGATTTATTGATAGAGATGATACTTGTATAGAAAAAGTTAAAACCGAAAATGTTAATGTTAACAATTTAAGTAAACAAATAACTGATTATTTAATTTATGTATCAAGTAAGAACTTAACTCATAAAGAACAACAATTTATTTCTAGTTTACATGATGCTAATAGTGATATTGTAAGAATTAGTGAAATTGCTGATAATGTTACTAAATATACTGCTCGTGAAATTAATGAAAATTTAGCATTTAGTGATATTGTTAAACAATCAGTATATGAAATAAGAGATTTATTATTTAAACAAGCTAATAATGCTAAAAGTATTTTATTATATAAAGATTTTACTGTTATAGGTAAAGTTAATATAATAGAAGATGAAATTGATGATAAACGTAAAGAATTAATTAAAGGTCACATTGAAAGACTTAAAACTCATGAATGTAGACCTGAAAGTAGTAATGTATTCTTAAATCTTGCTAATAACTTAGAGCGTTGTGGTGACCATTTATATTACATTGCTCATTCTATAGATAATATTTAAAAAAGATTTAGTAATAAATCTTTTTTTATTTTTCTTATAGGTTGAAAAAAATAAAAGATTGTGGTAAAATAGTTAAGTAAAAAACTAAGAAAAGAGGAGAATATATATGCCATTAGTTAATACAAAAGAAATGTTTAAAAAAGCTTATGAAGGCGGATATGCTATCGGAGCATTTAATGTAAATGATATGGAAATTGTTCAAGGAATTACTGAAGCTGCTAAAGAATGTAACTCTCCAGTTATTCTACAAGTTTCAGCTGGTGCTAGAAAGTATGCTAAACATGCTTATTTAGTTAAACTTGTTGAAGCTGCAATTGAGGAT
>JAEEGL011244096.1_pt1 | contig 13453 bp, 12 predicted proteins | sample 9134231 | NCBI WGS metagenome assembly JAEEGL01 (sample SAMN16246548, study PRJNA631951) | gut metagenome | biome: gut microbiome; feature: rumen; material: fiber-attached | host: Bos | place: Iran: Karaj | collected 2018-10 | reverse complement strand
TTGCACACTCATGGTCTATGTGCAAACAACTGATTATTGGCTTGCTTTTCACTTAGGAGATGGAAAATGCATCTCATTCCATCAGGAAGGTGATTTATGGCAGATGCCAATCCCGTGGGATGAGCGTTGTTTCTTGAATAAAACTACATCACTTTGTGACTCCAATGCTATCAATGAATTCCGTTATTGCTATGAGGGTGATGGCCATTTCCCCATGGCTGTGTTCTTAGGTTCTGATGGCATGGATGACTCCTTTGGCGAGGATCCTAATTTGGTAAATTTCTATATTCAGGTAGTAAAGATGCTGGTTACAGAGGGTAGGGAGGCTACTATTAAATCTATAGAATCCGACTTACCCCAACTCAGTAAGATAGGTAGTAAGGATGACATGTCTGTGGCATTTATCTATAATATCGATGAACTAAAAGCCCATATCACAGACTTCATCCAGTATCAGATTGACATCGTGGTTGATAGCATCCATCAGATTGATGAAAGAATTGCGAAGCTAAGAGAAAAGCTGAAAACTGCTGGTGTCTCTATCTTCTCTAATGAAAAGACGCGAATCGAAATCGACTACGCCCGCAAAGATCTGGAAAGAGCCAATATAGATCGCGAGAAATTACTCTATAAACATGATCTGCTTATGCAGCAGTTATCCAAAGAGTTAGGAAACAATCAATGAATAAGGAGCCAAAGACATTACCACAGGCCATTAAGATTATCGTTGGCATATATGGTAAGAACGTTGTGAAAAATGTTCAGATGGTGAACATCATGAATGACGTTGTGTCTTTGGAAGATCCAGTTGCAGTTAAGAGTATCTTGCGAGATGTGATAAAATCTGGCTATGGCACTAAGATATTGGCAATAAACACATCTCGTGAGGATTATCATCTGAAAGTGAAAGCTTTCTCAAAAGAAATATCAGACAACTATGGTTATAAAGAGTTAATAGTGCGGTACATTCTCTATTCTATAGCATATGGGGTTGAAATATGTCCTAAAGAGCCATTCCTGAAAAAACAAGAAACCAATAGGCAAGAGAAGAAAGTAGAACCACCTACATTTAATCAAGATGACGAAGAGGAGGTAGAAGAAAGAAGGGTTCCATATAAGATCATAGCAGTATGCGGTTTTGTTGTATTATTAGGAGTTGTTTTATGGGGTTTTAGTTATTGGAAATCATCTGCTGACAGAGAACAATTCGAGAATAAAGTCTTTTCAGGAAACTCCTTTTTAAGTAATGGTGATTATACTAATGCTGTTGAAAGCTATAAAGAAGCGTATAATAGTTACAATGCTATGAGTAGTAGCAGCTATAAAGAGGATGCCCTAGAAATGATAGATGCAGTAGCGGACAAGTTGATTAAAGAAGGAGAGACAAATAACGAAAGCCTTCTGAAAGCCAGCCAGGTGATAGATTCTGAACTACAATTGAATCTCGATGTTAAAGATAAAGAACGTTTGATCGCCAAGAAAAATGAATTGGAGAATACGATTAAAGAACGTACAGACAACGGTCGTAATACTCTTATAATGAATCTTTCAGCAAATAACGGCCACCTTGATGAAGGGGGCAAGAAATTATTGTTGGAATTGCTTGTGCTTGCACCAGATGATTACTGGTTAAACTTCATAAAGAAAAAGAGTTATGAGTAAGATAAGCAAAAAAATAATAGAGTCGTTGCTAATAACGTCTGCTTTGTCTCTGATTCATTCACAGGCTAAGGCTCAAAATTCTTTTCGACCTATATTTGACTTTGAGGAAGATGAGTGTGATGAGATCGGAGCAATAAAGCGTAAAGTGATGAAAAATATAGTGAAGGTTAGCCCAACTGGTAGAATGACAATGGTGGCTGGTCATTATTCACATAGGAGTCATAGTTCACACAGAAGCCATAGCTCACATAGATCAGGTTATGGAAGTCACAGTTCACACTCTTCTCATTATTCCAGTTCACGCTCTTCTCACTATTCTAGCACAAGCAGCAGTAGTTCTAGAAGTGCATCATCTGCATCAGGAATCAGTGGATTTTATTCAGCTCCAAAAGCCAAAACACCAGCAGATTACTCGTTGGGTGATAGGACGATTAAGACAGGTATTTATGGAGCGGATGTGAAGTCTCTTTCTGACTTGTTGGTTTCTAAGCATTATTTGAAGAAAAGTCAAATACAAACAAAATCTGGCTACCCTTTGTATGATGCTAATATGGCTGCAGCCATCAAACATTTCCAAAACGATGCAGGCATAAAGAGTTCTGGTAATGCGGATAATACCACTCAAACCGCCTTACAAACATGGGACGAGAATAAAACTACCATAGATCTGGGATTTAGAGATTTTTCAGATGGGATGAGCGGATTTGATGTTACAACACTATTAAAACTCTTAACCGCTGCGGGTTATGCCCCAGATCCTAACAAGGTTGAATATAAAAATGGTCATGCTGTGTTTAACAGTGAAATAGTTACTGCACTTAAGATGTTTCAGGCTTATAATAACCTCGAAACGACAGGTATTCCAGATACACAAACAATAGCCAAACTTAAAGCTTTCAAGAAGAAATGACACTTCGAATAGATAAAGGCATATATTCTGACAGTTGTATTTCCAAAGTAGTATATTGGTTGTCTGACCAATACCCGATTGAAAGGCATCTTGATGGTAATGATGAAATAATAACCATCAATACTAATGACAACGAGCAAAAGGTAAGAACAATCTTCTTTGAAAAGCTGAATGACTATAAACTTCGAGAGGTTATAGATAAAGAAACAAAGGACATTCGAACGATCCTCTACGCTAAAGCATTTGGTGATTTCGATGAAATAACGGAAGAGGATATTACAGAATGAAGAAATATTCGCTGTTACCATTTAACTTTACAAGATTGTCAGGTAAAGAAATCTTGATAAATGAATTGGGGGATATGCTTATTACTCCTATTGGAACAGCGCAGAGTATCATAAAACATTCGCTTGATGACGAAGATTTGTACAAATCACTCGTAGCCAATTTTTTTATAACAGAGGAATTACTTCCTTCACTACTTGATGTTTATGCATCTAGGTTGAGACTGAAAAAGAGTTTCTTAGATGATAGAACAGCCCTTCACATCTTTGTACTGACCCTTAGATGCAACCAAAATTGTGTATATTGTCAAGCATCAAGCAGGGAAGAGGGTAGCGCTCATTGCTCTATGACATTTGAGATGATGGAACAGTCTGTGAGGTTGATGTTTCAATCACCATCTCCATCACTGACTATGGAGTTTCAAGGAGGTGAACCCAGTCTGGAGCCTAAGCTTATCAAATATGGAATAGAATTGGCTGAGGAGATTAACCAGAAAGAATGTAGGAATGTCTCATATGTTTTGTGTACAAACTGTCGTAGTCTGTCAGACGAGCTACTTCAAATCTGTAAGCAGTACCATGTACTTATCTCTACCTCATTAGATGGGCCAGCCAATATTCACAATAAAAATAGGGGCAGGGAAGATAGTTATGAAAAGACAATGGCTGGTATTCAGAAGGCTCGCCAAATATTGGGTCATGAATATGTATCAGCCCTGATGACTACTTCGGAACTGGCTTTAGACTATCCTAGGGAGATCGTAGATGAATACGTGAAGGATGGATTTACTGACATTTTCCTTCGAGCATTAAATCCTTATGGTTTAGCCTCTGACAATGAAGATTGGAACAAATACAACGAACGTTTTATAACGTTTTACAAGACAGCCCTTGAATATATCATAGAGATCAATAAGCAGGGAATATTCTTTCGAGAGGATTATGCAACAATTATTCTTCGAAAGATGTTGACACCATACACCACAGGTTTCGTAGATCTGCAGTCACCTGCAGGTACCGTTACTTCCGTCCTTATTTACAACTATGATGGCTATGTATATGCTTCAGATGAGTCTAGGATGCTGGCTGAGAATGGCGACTACACCTTCCGCTTGGGTAAAATCTCAGATCAATACGAGGAGATAGTCTTTGGAAAAAAGGTCAGAAAGATGGGAAAGTTGTGGGCAAATGAGGCATTAGCAGGTTGCTCAGATTGTCCTATCAAAGCATATTGTGGGGCAGACCCAGTGCGAAATCATTCGACTCAGGGCGATATGTATGGATTTCGCCCTTCATCATTTGTTTGTAAGAAGAATAAAGCAATCATTGATTATATTATCTCTTTGATTGTAGAACGAGGTGCAGAGGTTTTGCCCATATTTAGAAGTTGGTTAAGATGAAAGAGAAGTTTGAGATTGAATCGAATAGCAATGTCTTGTTTGTTACAGATCAATGTAACAACCATTGTATCATGTGCTGCCAGCCTCCTAAGGTGAAGGATGACTTCGAATATCACTTCAAAAAGAATGTATCTCTTATCAAATCAGCTCCCAAAGAAACAAAAGTTGTATGTATCACTGGAGGAGAGCCAACTTTAGCTGGCGATAGGTTTTTCAATTTATTACAGATGGTAAGAGAGGAATTGCCAGATACGGAAATACAGATCCTCAGTAATGGTAGACAATTTACTAACCATAACTTTGCTCATCAGTTAAAAGAAGTAGGTGGTGATAAGGTATTTGTAGGTGTTCCTCTCCATTCAGACTATGCAGGCGATCATGATAAAATTGCAGGTTGCAAGGGGGCTTATAATGAAACGTTGTTGGGATTATATAATCTTGGAGACGAAGGAATACCTGTTGAATTACGTATCGTCATCAACAAGATGAATTATCAGCGATTAGTTCAGATGGCAGAATTCATCTTCAAGAATCTCTATTTTGTAGCCTGGACTGCATGGATGGCGATGGAAGATACGGGATATGCCACTAAGAATGCAAATATTATCTGGATCGAACCAATAGAATATATACCTCAATTATGTAACGCAATTTCCTATCTTGATGAATGGACAATCCCATCGTCAATCTTCAATATCCCCCTTTGTCTTCTTCCTCTGAAATACCATCAATTTGCAACTCAGAGTATCTCGGACTGGAAAACCAAGTATCTGGATTTCTGCGATAATTGTGCGTTAAAAGAAAAATGCGGTGGTCTTTTCGCAACTTCGAAAAGCATTTTCAAAGGCTTAAAACCATATCCCCAATCGTTTTAATTTCATTGAAATTAAGTTCATAGTATCATTTTTCTCATCGATTTTTCTTTTTTTCATATTTTTTCCTTATCTTTGCAGTTGTAATAACTAGAAACTTATGAAGCTACGAGAAGATATATATAAAATCGTTGAGCCAAGAAACAAAGAAAACTATTCGTCGCGAATATATGATATCGTGATGCTGATAGCCATTACGATGGGTATACTGCCTCTCATGTTTAGAACTCAGTACAAAATCTTTTGGTATTTTGATCTGATATCTGGTATATGCTTTATAGTGGATTACATCCTTCGTTGGTGTACTGCTGACTTCGATTCAAAAAGGAGTAAGATTGCGGCGTTTGCGATACATCCATTCACCCCAATGGCTATTATTGATTTACTTTCTATTTTGCCTATCTTTAATCTGTTGGGGCCAACATTCAAGTTATTCCGTGTATCGCGATTATTAAAGATCCTGAGAATATTCAAGGTTATACGCTATTTCGAACCTTTAGAGATTATTATGTCTGTCATTCGAAAGCAGAGTAAAATCTTGATGACAGTATTTTCATTGGCGGTATTCTACATCTTTATTACAGCGCTTATCATGTTCAATGCAGAGGAACAGGTCGATCCTGCGTCAGGGAAAGTCTTGTTTGATGACTTCTTCGATGCTTTTTATTGGGCATCATGTACATTGACGACCGTTGGATATGGCGACCTTTATCCAATTACAGATACAGGTCGAGTCATCAGTATCATATCCTCTATGGTTGGCATAGCTATCATCGCCTTGCCCTCTGGTATTGTTACTGCGGGCTATATGGATGAGTTGAAGAGTAGAAGGGAGAATAAGGAAAAACAAGAAACGTTATGAGCATATTTTCAAAATGGTTTGGCTCTAAAGATAAAGAAGAGCAAAGGGAAGAAATCGCTGAGGAAGAGGTATGTTTTAGAGATGCAGAGCAAAATGAAGTTCAGCCTGATCCAAAGAATCTACCTGAGGCTCTTCGATACGTGGTAAATAAATGGGGATTAACCTATCTGCAGAATCGTAGCCTGCTTAATATATTGAATGATTTCCAAGTGCTCAAAGATATGCCTGCTGCTAAGCATATTATTCAGAATATGCAGGCTAATGGATATGTCGAGAAAATATCAAATATTACAAATTGGGAATTGGAATCAAAAAGTATAACCTCTAAATATTCGAATGAGTTTGGTGCTAAAGAAGATATTGTATTGTATCTTGTACAGTGTTTAGGCTATGGGCTCCAGTTACATAATAATCAGCCCAAATTTGAAGAAAAAGTTGAAAAGACTCAGAATCAATTTACTGATCCTGTAACTCAACCAATTAAATTCCCACCCCATAATAACAATCAGCAACCAGTAAAAAATAGACCTTCTTCACCCCCTCAGCCTCCCATTACACCCCAACCAACTCCTCAAAGTCCATATGACCCAAAGGGAGATTTGGAATTCTATCAGTATCCGACAATCAATTTGTTGGATGATATCAGTTCGAATAATATCATTTCAATTAAGAGCGTTCTGGATTCCTCTGTATTTCAGAGTAGTACGATGGAATTACCATGCGCCTTAGGCAAAAAAGAAAATGGTGATATTCTGTTATTTGATTTAGTTGATGCTCCTCATTTGATGGTTTCAGGAGCTAGCGGTATGGGTATCTCAGTATTCTTCAACACCATCATTACGTCTCTTCTGTTTAAGAAACACCCAGCAGAAATGAAGTTTGTAATGATGGATCCTAAAAAAATAGAGTTCTCGCTATATAATCCACTGAAGCACCACTTCCTTGCAGGTTTATTTGACAGTGATCCAGTCATGACGGACATGGGAAGAATGTCTGAGTTGGTGCTTTCACTATCTAGGGAAATGGAAAAGCGATTGGACTTATTCAAAGATGCTGGAGTTAGATTCATCAAAGATTACAATAAGAAGTTCTGTGAACGTAAACTTAACCCAGATAAAGGACATGAATATTTGCCTTATCTTGTTGTCTTGATAGATGAATATGATGTAATTTCTAGTTATTATGGAAGGGTAATAGAAACTCCCTTGGAAAACATATCGAGAACAGGCCGTAGTGTAGGTATACATTTGATAATCTCTGTTCAGCGTCCAGTTGGCACAGTTATTTCTGCAGGTATCAAGGCTAATATCGCATCACGTATCTCATTCAGAGTAACATCTATGAATGAATCTAGAAACATACTTGGCAGAGGTGGAGCTGAGAAACTCCAAAGTCCTGGTGACATGATTTATACAAATGGTATAGATTTGTTCAAGGCAAAATGTGCTTTGATAGATTTGGCAGAGATTGGAAGAATAAACCAGTACATATCGTCGCAGCAGGGATATCTTGCACCTTATGAACTTCCTAATCCAGAGGGGGAGGATAGTGGTGATGGTTATTTGTCTGATGTTGATATGGCCCATTTAGACCCCCTCTTTGAAGATGCTGCTCGCCTTGTAGTAATAAACCAAATTGGTTCACCATCCTTTATACAAAGGAAATTTGCAATAGGATATAATCGTTGTGGCAGAATGTTGGACCAAATGGAAAAGGCTGGAATAGTAGGCCCCTTCATGGGCTCAAAACCTCGAGAGGTCTTGATAAAAGATGAATATAGTTTGAATTTAATACTTAACAAATATAGATAAATGAAACAGGCTTCAGATATTAAACAATGCCAGTCCTTAAGAGCATTAAAGAATTTCCCAGATCCAGATCTTATTATAGAATACTTCTGGGCTAGTGATTCGCATCCATATCATTTAAAAAATGATGAAAAATTTCTTATAAAAGATGATGATGTTGATTATTTGCCAGCTTGGTCATTGGGAAAGATGATAGAAGGTTTACCTGCTGATCTATTTATCAGCGATAATGATGAGGTGGGTGAGAATGCTGTAGATACGTACGAATTAATAATCGAGCCCCCAAGTAGTGGCAAATTGGCTATGGTTAAATATCAACTTAGTTGCGATGAAAAGGTCTTATATGCAACGGAAGCAATTGAACTGTCCGATGCTGTTTTCAAGATGATAATGAAGTTAAATGAAAAGGGATATTATAACGATATATAATTATTGGGGATATGGAGCTGCATAAAGCAATAAAGGAAATCGTAGCAAGCAAAGGGACTAAGATGATATGCAATCCCCAGATAATCAACTATCTGCTGGATTATCAAGCTTTTAAGGAAAAGCCTGCAACCAAACTTATTCTGAGAGCGATTATTGATTCTGGCTATGCGGAGAACATCATGACACTGACATCCGATAAAAATGGATGGGAAATAAAGTTTCGGCAGTATCAGCATGAGTTTATTGACTCTTGTGGTTACAAAGAAGAACTGGCAGCGTATGTTTTTGATTCGATAGCTTATGGTTTAGGTCTTGGAAATGCGAACGTGGAGCCAGAGATAAAGCCAAAGTTTAATGTGGATTCGTTCTTTGATATACCAGAGGTGGAACAGAAACAACAACCAGTATCACCACAACCTCAACAGAAACCTAGTGCAGACCCATCTGATCTATATACGATAGCTTTATCTTTCTTCAATGAGGGCAAATATCAGCAAGCTAAGGGTTTTATGGAAAAAGCGTTGTCGCAGTATCCACAATCGAATGTGCCAGCCCTCTATCTAAAATTGATGGGTGATATTCACATGATGATTGGTAGCTATCAAGAGGCTATTCAGTATTACAATGAATGCTTTGTGTGCAAGGCTGCAGAATCTATGATGCCTGTAGACAAGTTGCGAGAAGAGTTAAAACAACACCAAGTTAAGGGATACGAAAATAGTATGTTTTGTTACTTCTTCTGTTTGTACTATGCCAATGGGATGAGCGAAGCCCAATGGCAGCAGTTTGTTAAAGGTGAAGCGCGATATGGCTTGATAGAGGCTATTAAGTATTGTGCGGATAATGGAATAAATCCTATTGATGATCATTTTGACATCTATTTCGTGGATAAGGATCAATTAAGAAATGGTGATTACCTATTTGATGATGGTTCTTTCTCTCATGAAAAAGGAACAACAAAAAAAACTATAGGAAGAGTTGCTTTGTCATCAACCTCTGGTTATGAGCAGTCACAAGGTTGGACTCATGGATATGTTATTTATAAAGAACCATTAGGTCGTGGAAGTATAATGAATGTATTAGGGGAAATCTTTCCTGTATTATGGTCAAAAAACAGTATCGACTTGCCTTTTCCTCACTCGCATTACACGATGGATGATATTAATCATTGGGATGAAATTGATAGAATTGAATCGGAGCATTATATTTCAATAGACGATTTTGAAGATTTTCCCGTTTTTAAGGTTGTAAAGATTATGAATAGTATACATCCTGTTCCAATATCAGGTACAAGCGGTTGGTTGTTACCTAGCATCCATCATTTCAAGAGAATCATAACAAATAATAGAACTATCATTCCTTGGAATTTACCTTCTCTGAATAATTATGGTCTTACTATTAAGGGATTGGGAGGAGATTATTGGACTTCTTCTCAGGCATCTGAGAAGTACGCGATTTCTTTAAATAGTTCTGGTTTTAGTTTTGGAATTCGAGGTAAAGGAAATGAAGGTTATGTTCTCCCAATAGCGGCATTTTAATTAATGATAAGTATGGAAACAAACTGGGAATATATAAATGCAGTTTCAAATATAGTCATGGCTTTAATTGCCCTTTTCTCATTTTTGCTTAGCCTATATTTAGGATGGAATAATAGGAGGCAAAGGCAAGAAGATGTTAGAGCCAGACTCTATTTTGGTATAGTTGATTGGCAAAATAAATATATGCTTAAGATTACTAATGTAGGAAAGGAAACTGCATACAGAATTAATATTCGAGTTACAGGTGCTCCGATATCGGATAATTTGTATTCATTTGTACGCGATGTTTTCAAAAAACTATCATCTATCTATTTTTGTTTAGAGGCTGGCCATAGTGCATATTACCTTATTTCTCCAACAGAAAGATGTGCTAATGAAGAAGGACTTGAAAAGGGTGAGAAGCATTCTTCAACAGAAATAAGGGAATGGCTAATTAAATATGATGACGAGGATATTTGTATTGAAGGCGAATATTGTGATAGATACAGTGTTTGCGAAAAGTTTTCGATAAGAGAATTTCTATTGATTGGTTCATTTGAACATAAAGAGCCCATAGAGGAAATAGCAGATGCTATTTTATCAAGAGATCCTTCGGTCTATAAAATACAAAAAAGTATAAGTAAGATAGCAAAAAACACCCAAATGTGATCATGATATGGCAGGGATACAATTAAATAATGGATTAATAAGGGCGATTGAGAAGATTGTTACTCAATTTGGTGTGGATGTTCTGGTAGAGGATCGATTCGTGAACATCTTGCATGATATGTATCCTGATAGAGATAATCCTGCTGTTTTCAGAATAATCAAATCAATGGTTGATGATGGGTATTGTTCTGATCTATTGAAATGTAATAAGATTAATATTCACAATTACGTGAGCAAATCGACATTGGCTCTTAATCAGAAGAATGGATATGATAAAAACTTAGTTGAAAATTTGTTATACTCCATTGCTCTTGGAAGTGGAGTGGTATTGCAAAAGGATATTAGTGCCCAGGCATCCCCTTCACCTTCACAAAATATGCCAGCAAGGCAAAAACCTGCAACACCACAACAGAATAAATACAACTCAAAAGCACCCAACACACCTCTTCCTAACATGCAAAAGCCAAAGGGAAGCCTCTTTTCATCCTACAGGCTTTTTAATATATTCTATTTAACGATTGCCTTCTTAGGGCTTTTCATCGCTCCAGTGATTTACTTACTAGCAATTACCGGAGTATGGTGGCCTTCATTTACCCTTTTTTTGATATTAATCATACAAGCTATCATTTTTTCAGTTTCATATAAACAGTTGATGAGGAATAAACCTCTGCCTGTTATTGGAGGTTCATTCTCGGCAATTATTTTGTGTGGTTTTATTTTCTATGCCTTTGCACCCTTTTATGCTGATGGCAATTCGACAAAAGAAGTTATTTGTTACTTGGGGTTACCGTATGGTCATGAAATGGCTGTTCCAGTAATAACTTTAATTATCAGCACTTTTTATTTTGGGTATATAAATATTGGAGGCAGGATAGCAGGGTACGATTTAACTCTAATATTAGATAAAATGGGTGATAAGTATTCTTCCGTTAATGGTAAAACTGAAATAAATAGGCTCATCAATAATAAGAAATTTATGAAGGGTTTTTTGTTATCATGCCTATTTATTTGGTTAACAGGAGTTATTGTTATGCATTTACCTACACTTGACTTATGGCGAATTGATTTAATAAATATTTTGTTGAGAAATGACCGTAGCTCAGAATATAAACAACTTTCCTTTGCAGGTTTTAGAATTGGTTCAGACATGGATTCTTGTAATAATGTAGCAAGAACACACTCAGAATATATTTACGGAGGAATTGAAGCATATAAAAATATGGGTAATAGTAATGCAGTAGTTATAAACGACTATTCCTTTGATTCCTTTGATTCAACTATGTATGTTAAATCAAAATGGTATGAAGATACTGTAGATATTTCGATACACTCATTAAAAGGTAAAGTAATGGCAATATTTATCCCAACTGATTATTATAGCCAATATAAAATTAGAGAGTTATTTTCACAAAAGTATGGCCAGCCAGAACGTAAAAGATACAAAAAATACAAAACAGTAATAATTGAAAATAACTATTATGATATTTACACTTGGACCTATAAGAATGGAATAATCCAGATTGAACCTTTTAGAATAATATATTATGATAGATATATAGAGACAGTAGCAAAACAGAATAAGGAAAAAGAAGAGCAAGAAGCATTAAGAAGAAAAAGGATAAAGCAGATGGAGAAAGAAAAAGAGGCAGAAAGGCAAAGGAAACAGGATTCTTTGGATAACATTAAAAAGATTGAGGAGGAGAAGAAAAGGGAATATGAGCGAAAAAAAGCTATAGATCAAATATAACAATTCAACTTTTATCCTTACATATATATAATTAAGGTGTAAAATTTGAGGTTGAATCAAAATTAACTTTGTAAACAATATAAGCATATGGCAAAAATCATTGTACAAAACACAGAGATTAATGTCTTGTCGCACAATGGCAATGACTACATATCACTTACGGATATGGCGAATGGCAAGCAAGACGAAAGCCGTGCAGCTGATGTCATTAAGAATTGGATTCGCACCCGCTATACTATAGAGTACCTAGGGACATGGGAAATGATTCACAATCCCGCATTTAAAGTGGTCGAATTTGACCACTTTAGAATGCAAGCAGGTCTTCCAAACTTCACGCTAAGTGCTAGCGAATGGATTGAGAAGACCAATGCTATCGGTATTATTGTCAAGCGAGGCCGATATGGTGGTACTTACGCATTTAGAGATATTGCCTTTGAGTTTGGAACAGCTATCAGTGTTACTTTCAAACTATATCTGATAGAGGAGTTCCAACGTATGAAGGAGAGAGAGCAGAAACAATTGGGCTGGACAGCTAAGCGGGAACTGTCGAAGATTAACTACCATATACATACTGATGCCATCAAAAATAACCTTATTCCTGAAGAAGTAACCAAGGATCAGGCCAATATTATCTATGCCGAAGAGGCTGACGTGCTGAATGTTGCTATGTTTGGCATGACGGCGAAGCAATGGCGTGAGGCAAATCCTATTTTAAAAGGGAATATGCGTGACTATGCCTCTGTCAACCAGCTGATTTGTCTTTCGAATATGGAAAATATAAATGCCGTGCTTATCAACGATGGTATGCCTCAAAGTGAGAGACTGATTAAACTCAACCAGATAGCCATCCAACAAATGCAGGTATTAGAAGGAAATAGTAATAGAAATTTATTGAAATAATATGGGACAGTGTAAGTATTGTGGTGAGGATGCGGGTTTCTTTTCGCATGTGCATAAGGAGTGCGAAGAGAAGCATAATCAGGGGATTATTGCCTTTGAAGATGGCATACGAAAGTATTTCAAGGATGCTATCAAATTGAACGACTTAAAGCAATTGTTGCAAAATTTGCAACAGTTCAACTATTTGACTGATCCTGATATCGCTATATCTTCAGCTAAACGTATAGATGAATATACAGAGAAATCGCGCTGGCCATTTCATTCGCATCAGTTGGATCTGGTGAGAGACTATATAAATAATATAGGTGTATCGTATCAGAGTATCAATGTGAATGGCTCGCTGGATCGTCTGAGTCAGAAGATGATTCGTGGATTCCTTGCGGAATACTTCAC
>JAEEGL011006389.1_pt1 | contig 13453 bp, 6 predicted proteins | sample 9134231 | NCBI WGS metagenome assembly JAEEGL01 (sample SAMN16246548, study PRJNA631951) | gut metagenome | biome: gut microbiome; feature: rumen; material: fiber-attached | host: Bos | place: Iran: Karaj | collected 2018-10 | reverse complement strand
TTCATGTTTGTGATTATGCCGGGCGGGGCCCGGCCCTCCTTTCAGTCGTTCCGTTCCCCTTCGGCACAAACGATCATGAATGTGGCTTCTCGCGAAACTGGATTTTTCAATACTTCTTTTCGGTGCTTACTATGGTATACTGTTTATGGCAGCGGTATACTACAAAGCACGTCATAACGTCTGGAGATCCAGAAGCCGTATGTTTATAAGTTGCGGCCATTCCACTTGCACAAACGATTACGGACACCAAGCCTGGATACTTATGAAATAAATCCATCGCCTTAGACAGGATATCAGCAGGAATGGCAGTCAATTCCGTTGCCACCTCTACTTCAGCTCTGCTCCCATAAGAGAGGAGGTACCGATGGCTTGTTTCAAAAACGACACGCAAAACGGGTTTCAGGATTATGAAAAATGTGATCCCGATGTTACGAAGTACGTATTTCTCCGCGACGGCACGAGAGTCCTTACAGCACCAGTTGACGACATCAAGCGCCCACTTTGCGGTGGTATCGATGTCCACAAAAAGATCTTGATGGCCGCTGCCTGTGTTACTGACAAGATTTCTCTTAAAGCAACTTTTTACGTTAAGGAATTTACGACATCAAACAGTGACATCCGGAGAATGGCTGATTGGTTTAAATCGTTTGGGATTACGGATATATGTATGGAGTCAACCGGAAAATATTGGATCCCGGTCTATGATATCCTGGAACAGGCAGGCATGAAGCCTGTGCTAACTCATCCCAAGTATGTCAAGCAGGCAAAGGGAAAGAAAACCGATATCCGGGATGCAGTCCATATTGCTAATCTTTTCCGCATGGATCTGGTTGTTGCCTCTTTTATTCCGCCTTCCGATATCCGTGACCTGAGGGAGCTTTGCCGTTACAGGCTTAAGCTCACCTATATAAGGACTTCAGAGAAAAACAGATTTCAGAATTCCATGACCATCTCCAAACTTCGCCTGGACTCTGTTTTCACCGATCCGTTTGGAGCATCTGCGTCCAGAATCATGGATTATCTGATCCAGACGCCGGAAGAAAAAGTACAGGATGACGTCATCCTTTCCCTCGTTGATAAACGGACAAAGGCATCCGCTGATGAAATTCTGGAAAGCATTCACGGCTATGAGTTCATTGGTGTCCAGCGCGACAAACTGGAAGTTATCTGCCAACATCTGGATGGCATCAACAAATGTATTGCACAGATCGACAAAAAACTCGAGTATTATTATGAAAAATACTCCCGTATCATCCGTCATCTTGTCACCATCCCTGGTGTTTCAGAAACTGCAGCATTGTATATTTTAGGCGAAATCGGAGCGGATATGTCTGTTTGGCGCGACAGTAAATCCCTTACATGCTGGGCTGGTCTTTCTCCTGCTAACAACGAAAGCGCAAAAAAGAAAAAGACCACAAGTATCGGCAAAGGCGGACATTATCTCAAACCCCTCCTTGTACAGTGTGCGCTGGCATCCGTAAAGAGCAAGCGGAAACGTCCGTATTTTTATCAGAAATATCAGACGCTTAAAAATCGTCGTGGCCATAAGAAGGCCATCATAGCCATTGCAAGGAAAATGCTTGTATCAGTCTACCATATGATCAAGAATGACTGCGATTTTAAGCCGATTGACCATGATAAGGTCACAATGCAAAAACAAAAAACAACCGAGCTGAACATGAAAAGTGTTATCGACTACCTGAGGGAGCAAGGAATCGATATCGAAGTAATCCGGATGATTGAGTCGCAGCGTCCAAAGGGTCAGCTTAAAAAGCAAGAGGATATCAGGAAGGAAAAGCCAGGAAAAATGGCACAAGAAAAGCAACCTGAATCCATTGCAGAAGGACCTGCCCCTATGGAGCACAAAAAGAGACGGGCGGATATCCCCAAACGTCTTCCCGGACCCAAAAGGATGTTTCCGCGGATCAATCATCGGTTGCCACAGCGCAAGATTAGGTTGCTGTAGCGAATTATAGCGCAAATGTAAGATTTAGGGAACCCTCTATTTTAAAAATTGGGGGGCTTTCATTAGTGTACCCTTTTATCCGAATCAGGCGCCACGAAACATTCATACTTTTCGTTTCATAAGTCTCCCCGAATTACTTTTTGACTTCAGCATAGCTCAAAAGAAAAATCTGATCCTGGGTATCATTTCCACCATCCGTTTTCCACTCTTCATATCCTGAGCTATGGCTGTTATCTACATCGCTCAATACAATTTTTCTCTGTTCCGCCATTGTAAATGCACGATCGATAAACGTACTGTTGAGCCAATTACGCAGTGAACCCTTTTCCCAGGTCACTTCTTCACCATAAAGACTATTTTTCTTCAGATGAAGCCTCTGTAATATACTGTTGAACAATCTTCGTAATACAGGCATTTCATCCTCGGCATCATCACCCTCTATTTTCTGCTCGTGATATGCTTTCACATCAAGCCCATGACCTGGAAAAGCAGGTCTTCCGGGGTGCGATCAGGCTTAATGTTGTCTGCAAACAGGTTCATCTGGCCTTGATGAAAATCCTTCGGGCGGTAGTAGATATCTTTCATGTTGGAGGAATCCACTCGGAAGACGCGAAAGCCAGTATCTAGATCGCTAGTGGTGAGTGGGGATTCCTCACGGATCTTCTTGCCAGCGCGGCGGATACGCTCTTCACCGATGTCGCAGATAGTTTTATAGCCAGCTTTTCGAGCCTCTGATTTTTCAATTGTTAATTCTGGCAATTGAACAAGAATAAACTTACGTCTTGTCGTTCATGTAGTTCTACCGCCTTTCATTTAGAGGTCTTTCTACGAACTCTGAATGGATGAACGAGATCTTGTTATTCTTTCCAATTTTTCTTTCTCAGAATAACCCACACAGGATCAATTCCTTACCAGCCAAATGGCTCGAAGCTATGTTTCACTGGTGGTTCAAAGCATTCCGTGAACATTATACTGTAAACCGACCAATCTCTCAAGATTTTTTGTACAAGTTTCCTCTGCTTACGCAGTGGTGGTCCTTTTTTTAGCCCTTCACAAATATTGACAAGCAGTGCTTACCCCCGGGTGTAAGCGCACTTTTTGCATCGCCAGACCACCCCGATCTTGCAAAATGCTTGTTGGGGAGCACCCCAAACCCTTTGATTGCTGCAGGGCAGCAGGCGAAAGCATGCAAAAAAGAAAGAGCAGCAACATGCTTCGCTTTTCATCAAAGTCATGCGCTGCTGCTTTCGCAAATCTATAATTGCATTCTACCTTTCTTCAGATCCGTTTTCCTGGTTAAGATCATTCGGTATCAGAATGGTAAGGGTGAACAAATTGTTTCCTGTTCCGATAACCATACTTCCTCCGTATTTTTCCACGATATAACGGATAGAGCGCACCCCGAAGCCATGGAGGTTCCGATCCTTCTTTGACTGCGGAAGACCATCTTCCATGACTGGAGGTCTGGAACAATAGTTTTCAATGATGATATTGCTGTTTCCTTTTACCGTCCGGACACATAGACTGATAATCCGGGTTCCTTCCTCTTCCCCTGCGACACTTTCAATTGCATTGTCCAGTGCATTTCCGAACAGCGAATAAATGTCCGAGCTGTCCATAAACTGAAGTGCCTCCGCATCTACCATATACGATACGTCGATCTTCTTCGCTTCACAATACAACAGCTTTTCCGAAAGCAATACGTCCAATGCCGCGTTTCCTGTTTTCACGATCCTGTCATAGATATTGACCGCCTTTTCAACATCCTGGAAGAACTTACTATGCACTTCAAGATTGTTTTCTTTCTTATACTGGTCAATATGATACTTCAAATCATGACTTTTCATATTGATGATGTCTATGTTCTCTGTCAGGATCTTCTGTCTGGCGTTACTCTGCGCAAGGAGCTTTACTATGATGCTGTTTTCTTCCTCTACCTGACTCTTCCTCAGGGTATTAAACTGCAAAATCAGGACAAGGATAATACAGGTAATGGTAAGCGGCCGATCTTTTTCTATTCCATTGACTGACATGTAGGCAAAACGGAAGAACACAATAGATAGTGTCAAAATGGTCAGCCCGTAACATACCCGGTCTCCAATAAAGATCTCTCCGCTTGCCGGAAAGTTTCGCACGAAACAATTCCAGCATAAGATGTATACGGCAATAAATACGATAGCCGCAATCATCTTGTTCAGAGTGGTGCCATGTGTCCCCAACAGCTGTATAACAAGGGATCCCGTTTCATATGCCAGATTTTGTATACCATAAGATGCCGCCCCGATGAACAAAACGCTTTTCAGCGGTACTTCCAGCGCCAAAAACAGCACCAGCATGGATTCGACAAAAATGCAGAAAACCCGGGCAAATCGGTGTCCCATCAGCGGATGAAACCAGCAGAGGACAAGATAGAACAGACACAGAACCGGAAGAAGTGCTTTTTTATCTCCTCTCTTCTTGAGCGGAACCGCAAACATCAGTTCCGCAGCCAGAATCTGAAAGGCAAAATACATATGCATCGGGAAAATGTTTTTGAAAAATGTATCTAACCAGTCGATCATACTTCCACACCTCCAAGAAAGCGGTTCAGTGAATCAAGAAATTCCTTCTTCCTGGTTCGGCTGACCGGCAGCTGACGTCCTGCAATAAAGACTTCCTTTGCCGACGCTTTGTTTACCCTGTTCAGGTTCACAATAAAGGAATTGTTGCATCTTGCAAATCCGGACCCGAGCCTGCTTTCAACATCTTTTAACGTACTGTGTACGCGATACCGGTCCTCCATAGTATGAAAGTAAACGTATTGGTTACTTCCTTCTACATACAGTATGTCTTCCAGGGAAAGGACAATCGTTCCCCCTTCCGAAACCACAGACAGCTTTCTGCTTCGTTCCTTCGCAATCGAAACCGCTTTATTCAATTTCAGGAACAGTCGGAATTCATCCACGGGTTTTACCATAAAGTCAAGGGCGTCCACATCATACCCCTGCAAAGCGTACTGAGCCATCCTTGTTATAAAAATGAGCACGACATTGTGATCGATCTCCCGGAGCTGCCTGGCACATACGATGCCGTCCATGTGCGGCATGCTGATATCCATAAAGACTATATCGTATGGATGAGTATAGTCGCTGATGAAATTGATGCCAAGGGAGAATTCTGTTATTTCGAACGGTATCCCGTTTTGTTCCGAATAACCGCCTAGAAGCTTTCGTATCCGCGCTCTTTCTTCCGCTTCATCATCTACTATGGCGATACGCATTTCAACTCCTCCGATGAAGTGTACCAAAAGTTCTCCAGCCACACATCGCATGGTTGGAGGACTCTTAATCATGTTTGTGAGAAAAAGGCTCTCATCCTGCTCATCATTCGATAAGCTCTACATTCCGTTTCTTCCGGATTTTTAACGCTGTCATGATCCCCCAGATTACCAGACCTGCCACGATCACGCCGCTTGCTATGAACATGAACAGTTGCCAAAGCGGCATAGCGGAACGATAGGTAATCCCATCTCCCAGGCCATTCATAATGTTGGTATTGGCAAAGGTGAAAAGGACATTTCTGGTATTGTTTTTGATCACAAAAAGATCTACCGGATCTTCTGCATTCACCCAGTTGTTCAAGTACACGGTATTCAGGAGAAGATCACCTCCTGCATATGCCATCTGCTTGGTATTCATGTAACTGGAAGTTCCGAAATCGCTGATAACGGAGCCTTCAAATCCCCATTCCCTGCGAAGAATCTCGGTGAGAAGTCGGTAGTCTCCTCCAGCCCATTTTGTACCAATTCGGTTAAAAGAGCTCATTACACCATGGGTTCCGCCATCCTTAACTGCCATTTCAAACGGTTTCAGGTAGATTTCCCGTAGGCACTGCTCCGTAAGCCATGTGCAGAGGCCCGTAATGGATCGATGTGTTTCCTGGTCGTTGGCTGCAAAATGTTTTACCATGGTAACCACACCAAGCGACTGTGCCGCCGCAATCTGACTTGCTGCCATTTTTCCATTCAGTACGCCATCTTCCGAGTAGTATTCTGCGTTTCTTCCGGAAAAGGGACTTCTGTGGATGTTAACGCCAGGCGCATACCAGGCTGTATAAGGCGCTCCGTCACCACGCTCATTTCCAACAAGTGCTTCTGCTCCGACAGCTTCACCCATGGCAGCCGCCATTTCTGTACTCCAGGTAGCACCGATGACACATTCGCTGGCATACAGACAGGTATCATAGTACGGACTGTTTTCAGTCGCAAGGAAGTTATTGATGCCGGCTGGCCCATCAAAGTCTGTTGTTGCCGGCTTCCCAATGTAGTCGATCGGAGCGGTAGCATAAGAAGCAGTAAAGCAAAGCTCTCCCATGGATGACAATGTGATTTTTTCGAGCAAATCATCCCAGGACGGATCATCAAGTTCCATCCCAATGTACTGGTGAAGTTGGGTCTCACTTTTCACCTTCTTGGTCGCATAGGTCAGATTGGCATTCTTTACCGCATCGCTCTCCGCCGTAAGCGGGTTCAGGCTGTCCAGACTTTCCATCTTCCCTTCAAATCCATCCCGTACCTTACGCTCTTCGGCAGTTCTTCGGGACGGCCAAGTACCATTCCAATCTGTTCGGGATAAGGTTACTGCCAACTCATCGTCCGCATCCTCGTACCGGTTTTCTACCGGATTCCCGGTGACCGGATCCTCCGCAAACTGTATATCTGCGTCAGCTTTCAGAGAGACAGTTTCTACAGCTATGTGCGCATTCTTGCTGATAGAAAGCGTGTAGTCGCCTTTTTCCAGTTCATACCCGCTAAACCCATTCCCATTGGCATCGTTGTAATCGTAGGAAGCCAGATCGTATGCATCCAGGGTTAGCGTGACGGAACAGCTTTCATTTGGCTGAAGCAACGGAGTCTTCGCATAATCCAGCAACACTTTGTGTGCTTTCTCAATTCCTCCCTGAGTATACGGTGCGGTCGCATAGAGTTCAACCACATCTTTTCCTGCTCGATTGCCGGTATTGGTCACCTTTACAGTAACCGTCACCTGTGTCTTTTCTGATAGCTGTCCATTTTGAGGTTCGTACCCGGCAATTTCCCAGTCAAAGGTGGTATAGGAAAGCCCATAGCCAAATGGAAATACAACATTCTGCGCATACCATTCTTCTCCATCTGTAAAGCCACGGGTTTCATAATACCGGTACCCCACATAGATGCCTTCCTCATAGTCCACAAAGTAGTACTTTTTCGAAGCTCCGATATAACTGTCAGATTCCGAAACGCCATTGCATCCCAGGTTGACAAATGTAGGATTCGCAGAGAAATCACGTGACCAGGTATCCACCGTTCTTCCGGATGGATTGACTTCGCCGCTTAAAATTCTCCCGAGCGCCATGATGCCCTGTCCGCCAGGTCCTCCAACCCATATCGCCGCCCCAATCTTAGATGCAAAATCATAATCCAGCTGTGTCGCATCCTGATCTGCTTCCGGATCAAGGAAACCAAGCTCCATCGGAGTACTGCTATTAATGATTACAACAACCTTAGGGAATTGTTCACAGACCATCTTCAGCATTTCCTGCTCGTTTCGGTCCAGTTCCAGATAATGATCGGCTGCATCAAAAGCTCCGTTTACCGCATTCTGACTGTTAAATGCAGTCTGCATCGTGGTAGGAAGGTCAAATCCCTCCCCTCCTATTCTGGAAAAAACAACCAGCGCCAGATCCGAGTATTCTTCAAAAGAACCCCTTACTGTTTCGGTGTAACTGTCTACCGGTGTTTCACCGGTTGCCTGTCCGGCTATTCCATCGTTTTCAATAGCCGGATTATCCGGACGCCCCTGTCCGGAAGCTGTATTCTCATAAAATTCTTTCAGTACTGGATTGATTTCGTAATTGGCGGCCGAAAGACTGTCATACAGTGTTTTACTATCACTACCGGCTTTGGATGCACCACTCGAACCGGATCCTCCTGTCACCAGGTTCACAGAATTCTTTCCAAATACACTCACTTTTACCTTATTAGAAGAACTGGTTTCCACCGGAAGTATATCATCGCTGATCTCCTCTGATGCTCCATTCTTCAAAAGGATAAATCCTTCCTCACAGATCTGGATATTAACGTCATTGGCATGTGCCAGTGCCTTGGCCTTCGTATCGTACTCTGAAGTAAAATAAATATTACTTCCACCCGTGCCGCTGACAACCTTTCTGTACCCGCCAAAAACCGTACTGAAGAAGGAAAACAGCGGACCACTAAGTACAAGATTGATCACCAGCAACAGCACAAGAACCACGCCAGTTACAATCGTCCATATTCTGAAACTCTTGTCCTTGAACATGAGAGCCTCCTTCCTGTCACATCTTTTTAATCATCCGGAAGATTCACCATATTATCGGAGTAGCATTTTCCCTCTACCCAGTCTAATGCCACATTACTGTAGAGATAAATGCAGTCCACCATGGGTGCCGTCGCGTACATGGTTCCCTGTACTGCCTTACTGTTATCCGTAAGCAACGAAATAACGTTGCCGCCCTGGTTTAAGTGCAGGTTCTTCGCGATCACAAAGTTCTCAAATGGTCTTTTCTTGCCGCTGTTAAACTCCGGGACCTCCGTAATACTTAATTCCGGATAGGTAAGCTTTTCACCGTTTACAATCACAGCGTACTCATCAGATTTAATGACCATATCCTGTACTTCCGCTGTTATTCGAAGAACAATCCAAGCATTTTCCACTTCGCTCTCCGCGTTGATGTTAAACTCAAGCTCACATCCATTCTTATACAGATAGCTTACGTAGTAACCATTGCTTGCTCCGGCATTATAGATGTCTTTGTCGATAATTTCCCGTCCGCTGACTTCAACCGAAAGGCCAGAACCTGATACCTCATCCACATCGCAGTACTCTGCTTCAAAAGTATAGATATTATACCAAAGCGCATACAGTGTGATGTTCTCACTGATAAAACTGGAGAAATTGAAAGGTTCTGTGCACTCAGGCGTTGTATACCATCCGATAAAGGCAAAAGAATCCCGCGACGGTGCTGCCGGCTCTGCGACTCGACGTCCATTCTTAATTGTCGTCGCATAATACTCACCAGCTCCTTCGTAATTGTAATCGAACACTACCTTTACAGTATCTCCGGAGGATTCTTCCCAGCCGGCATAGATTGTTACATCGCCTGTGATTGCTGCAGTAAAATCAAACAACTGTGTACAGGAAGCATCCGCATACCAGTTGGTAAACAGATGTCCATCACGTTTCGGGTCTTCTGGCTGAGAAACAGTTCCTCCAATCGTTGCATTTACGACCGTATCTTTCCCACCCTCATAATTGTCACTGAATGTAACCGCAGCTGAAACCTGTGTCCACTTTGCGTAAAAAACAGTATCTTCCGAGATGGCATATTCCCAGTCTACCTTTTTGTTATCCGCGCATCCAATCTCCGTAAACCATCCACCAAACTGATAGCCTTCTCTGGAGGGATCAGCAATCTGAGGAGGCACATCGTCTTTTTCAATTTCTTTCACAGTACTGGCAAGCGCGCCTTCATAGTTGAGGTCATAGGTCACCTTTACAGTTTTTGTTTCTTCTGAGGAGCCACCGCCACCGCAGCCTGCCAACACAGTACAGATAATCAGCGCTACAGCCAGCAACCAACTGTTCAATTTTTTCATGTCATCCTCCTACTTAAAACCTGTTCTATTTCTTCCTGCAACACGGCTACGCTGCCGCGAAACGGCAGCGCAGCATCTTTCATACAAATAATACTTTGGCTTACAATCCTTTAGTCGCAGAGACTAAAACCCAGGGCTGAAAAGCCATCCTGTTCTCTGTGGCGATATGTGCCTTTACTGCTTCTTCTTTCCACCCACCAGGGACAGGATAATGGCAACAATACCAGCAGCCAGTGCCGCAATGCTTAAGATCATCTCTGTCGACATACCGCTTGTCGCCGCATTAGCAGCCTCCAGATCCGCAATCTTTCCTTCCAAAGATTTGATGCGACTTTCGTCTACCGCAGCCGGTGCGTTCTTAAGTGCCTCCAGATCCGCTTTCACAGCAGCAAGCTCTGTACCACTTGCAAGTGCGCTCACCTTTTCTTCCAGCTCAGCCAGCTTCGTAGCCACCGCATCACCTGATGCTTCTCCTGCCTGAACCGAAATCGGAACCAGTACCGAGTATCTGGTTGTTGTTCTTCCGGCTGTAACCGCTGCAATAATATTGGCCACATAATCACCAGCCACGGAAGGGGTACCTTCAATTTCTCCGGTCTCCGCCTTGAAGCTGAGGCCTTCCGGCAGTCCGCCTGCCAGCGAATAGACTGCTCCAGTGATCGTGTCAGAAGAAAGCGCTCCATAGAACTCTTCGCCCACCTTCGCATCGCCAGCCGACTCAAACTTAAACGCCGAATCAACATCAAGTGTAAACTCTGCTTCCTTGGAAACCCAACCAGCTGCCGTCATCTTAACGGTGATCTTGTAGCTTCCTGCTTCGGTAGACGTTCCGGAAATCACGCCTGTACGCTGATTCAGGCTAAGTCCTGCCGGAAGCTGCCCGCTTGTAATCGCATAAGTAGCTCCACTACCCTTCAATGCTTCTTCCGCTACAGACAGATTCGCTTGGTAAGCAGCCCCCTGAACCGCATTCTCAAGTGTCGCATTCTTAAATGCAGCGGTATCGACTCCATTCTCATTGGAGGAAGAATTAGCAGCCATGTACAAAGCTCTCTGGGCGTTCAGACGCAGGTAATAATACTGCTCATCACTCTGTGCCACCGCAGAGGCAACCTCTTCCGCACCAAGCTGCTTCACATGCGTCTCATCCCATGCCCCCGGAGCATGATCCGTAATAAACTCATAGTAGTTGTAAATATCCGTTCTGCCCTGATGAGTCGTTACGCGAACCTTATCTCCCGTCGAATAAGACGAAACCGTGCTGAACTCGGAGATGGTAGAAACCATCACGCCGCCAAGGCCATCCCGAAGAGAAGCATCCCAGGTTCCGTCATACACCTTTGCTCCGGAAAGAGGAAGGTCATTGCCTGCGCGAAGCAGCATGGGAAGCGGCCAGCAGTTGATATTAAACATATCGGTTACTATGGCACCATCAAATCCCCACTCATCTCTTAACAGGTTTTGAATCAATACATAGTTTACAGCTGCCGCAATGTTGCCTACGCGGTTGAAGGAAGTCATTAACGCAAATGCGTTTCCTTCCTGTACCGCCATCTGGAACGGCTTGCAGTAGATTTCACGGAAAGCCTGCTCCGTTACGAACGTGGAAATACCTTTCCGATAGATTTCCTGATCGTTTAATACAAAGTGCTTAATGTAGCAGTTCATACCCTTGGAGGTAGCTCCACCAACTTCTGCTGCCGCCATGTAGCCAGCAAGAATACCATCCTCCGAGTAATACTCAAACGTTCTGCCAAGGAAATGAGAGCGATGTGTATCCATAGCCGGGCCGTACCAATCCTGGCAGTTTCCAAGTAAGCCCTCATTACCAATAATCTGGCCGATCTGATATTCCAGTTCCTTATTGAACGTCTGCGCCTGAAGGGGCTCTGCTGCCCATCCAAATCCACCACCGTTACCAGCGCTCTTTAACTGGATCGGACCATCCATACCCTTGGTAAGCTTCTTACCTACCGAAGGAATACCTGCCGTGTGGTAAGTACCGTTTCCGATGAACAGAAGCAACTCATCCCAGGTCAGCTGATTCATGAAGGTCTCCCAGGCTTTTTCGCCAGTCATGCCGACAAACGCGGGATTAGGCGCAGTTTCTTCCGTAAAAACAGTCTCTGTATCGTACATGTTGATTCCATTCATCTGACTGAACAGAATAGGATACAGACCGTTTTCATCTGCGACGCCGGTTCCTTGTGTCCAGGTAGCCGGGAGGCTGTACTCCGCCCACGGCTGGCCCGCATATCCACCACCTGCAGTACCATCTGCTTTATCATCCGCAACACTGTAATTATCTCTGGCTACGGCTGCGGCAAACCACTCGTCACTTCTCTTCAGTTCTTCCGGAGACGCTGCCTCTGGCTGCGTATAGGTCCCATTGATGAAATCCATACGAGAAACCAGGTTCATCTTTAAAACCGCTTGTCCATCTTCTACTGCATAATCCAGCAGATTATAGTCGAACATCGGATCGGCTGGATCTGTTTCAGAGAATAAAACCTTGACCTCTGCGCCGCTAAAATCATCCTTGTCCAGAACAACAGCTCCCTTGCTGTTATCTCCGATGGCCAGCGCGTAGCTGTCGAATGCTTCGTGAGAGTTCTTCCCTGCGATCAGATGATAGGCGCCATAATCAAGCTCATACGTAGCGGTTCCGTTTCCGTTCGCATCGTTATAGTCAAAGGAAGCCATATCCTGAAGATTGATGGCAACAGCGACTATCTCTTTTCCACCTGCCGGGATAATGCTGGTTTTTTCAAATCCAACCAGCTGTACCGACGATTTTTCAATTTCGTTTTCAAAGTACGGAGCATTGTTGTAAATCTGGACAACTTCTTTGCCTGCTCTGTCACCGGTGTTCTCCACCTCAACGCAAACATACACAGTTTTCAGTTCTGCCGCATCCGCTGCGGAGAGAGCTCCTTTCAGTTCCTGCGTACCCGCTTCATCCTTGAAAACGCCAAGAATTTTCTGATTAAACGTCGTATAGGAGAGGCCATAACCAAACGGGAACTGAACCGCGCCGTCATACCAGTCATCACCGGATCCTGCACTCTTTCGGTTCATCTCAAATGCCATCGTTTCGTAGAAACGATAACCCATGTAGATGCCTTCTTCATACTGTACTTCTGTGTAACCTGAACCAGGAGTGTTGCCATTCGGAACCGTGCCGTAAATCTCTCCGTTTTCCGTGCGATAGATATTCACGTACGGATTGGTTTCTGCATCGTACAGAAGCGTTCCATCGTTATTGACCGCCTGCGCGCCGGTTCCATAGTTGTTCCACAGCGGAGAGGCCGTGAAATCATACTCAATGGTGTCCACTAAACGGCCACTGGGGTTTACCTCACCGCTGAGAACAGGCCCGATTGCTTCAATACCGTTCTCACCTGGATGTCCGATCCAAAGCACGGCATCAACCCCATATTCCTCTTTCTCGATTTCCTTTAACTCGACGGGATTGGAACTGTTCACGAGCAGAACAACCCTGTCAAAATTCTCTGCTACATGCTTAAGCAGATCTTCCTCGTTTTTCGTGAGTTCCAGATAATGCTTGCTTGTGATTCCGTTGATGTGTTCGCCAGGATCCGCTGCCTCTCCTGTTGCAGTTGACAGGTCTGCATTTTCACCACCGGTGCGGCTGAAAATCACAACTGCCGCATCATGATAGAGTGCATAGGACTCCGTTACGCTTCTTCCATAGTTGGAGATGTCAATATCCCAGTCGTATCCTCTGTCGTTCACATTTCCAAGCAGTCCATAAAAATTGACCAGGGCCGGATTGACACGGTAACCATAATCAGCCAACGTATCAACCAGCG
>JAEEGL017041470.1_pt1 | contig 13454 bp, 5 predicted proteins | sample 9134231 | NCBI WGS metagenome assembly JAEEGL01 (sample SAMN16246548, study PRJNA631951) | gut metagenome | biome: gut microbiome; feature: rumen; material: fiber-attached | host: Bos | place: Iran: Karaj | collected 2018-10 | reverse complement strand
TCATTTACGTTGTCACTTAATCGCTAAACTTTCCCACCCCTTTTCTTTCAACAACGAATTTAGACGAATTACACGAAATATCCAAATTTTTACCGCTTCGATGTCATCACCTTTTGGCCGTTCAGGATATAGACGCCGGCAGGGAGGCGGAGTTTCCATGTGCCGTCCTTCACCTCCTGCTCGGTGGCCACACAGCGGCCCTGCAGGTCGTACACGCGGTTGTCGTGGATTCTCTGAGCGCCAGAGAGGTCATCCTCGATATCCTCATCCTCATCGTCATCGAAGACTACAGGGATGAAATCCCTGCTAAGGATACGTCGAGGTGCGCCGCCTCCTCCACCTAAACGGTAATAGATTCTATTATTGTAGACATAACGATTGTTGCGGATCCACTCACCTCTAGCACCGCCCGCCTCGCGGTTGGGGTTACAATTGATGTAGAACCCAACACCACGGTCGCTGGTCTGTGGCAGCACGGCGCTAATCACGCCGTTGTACTCACCACTAACACCATATCCATCTACCTTGCTAGTTCCATCTACTGGCAATCCGAAGCTATACACATCATTAGTACCATCATTCTCTGGTGTCAAGAGTTGCTCCAAGTACTCGCCAGTAAACATACAGGTCAGCGCTGATGCAATTGGCTTGTCTTCTGGTAATGCCAGCGTGGTGGAGGTTGCGGTAGAGCGAATGATGACGGGCGTGCAGGCAGGTACGAATTTGTCGTTGCCATCGTAAGTGCCCGTATTGAGTTTACCCACTTTCTTCAGGTGCATAATTTCTCCATCCCATTTGTCAGTCTCCTTACTGACGAAGGCCACGTCGTTGGCTCCGGTGAGCAGCACTGCGAACGGTGCGTAGAACGTAGAGTAGTAATAGCCGTCGCCCCCTCGGTGCAGGTCTAACTTCAGTCCCATCTCGTTGACGCCTTTTGTCGCCGACTTTTGCACGGGCTGCATACACCACTTGGCGTGGTCAGTATGGGTGTTGTGTGTCATCTTCAAGTCGTAGATGGTGGGAGAGCCTTCCAAATCGTATTCGTAATCGAAAGAGAGATACTTTAGCTTTGTACGTCCATTAGCCGTTTCATTGTCGTGTATCAACAAGATTCCTCCTCCAATATCCATGACAAACAGTTCTTGGGCTTCGCCAGCCGCGGCTGTCATCACGGCAGCAGCTCTGGGGTAACCTGTTTTACTGGCAAAATCGGTGTTTTTGCCAGGCTCATCATCAGTCTCAACGATTCTCTTTGCAACAGTTCCCTTCACATAAAGTCCTTCCGTACTTATTGTGGTAAAATTCTCTCTAGTTCCTTCTTTTCCATCCTTTTTCTTGAAGAAGAAGATGCTGGCAGGATCTTTCTCAACAGGCGAAATGGGAAGGTCGCCACGGGTGGCGTGGGAATAGGTAAAGCCTTCCTTCAGGTCAGTAAAGGTGCGCACTTCGTCACTGTTCTTCTCGTAGAAGTGCATAGGGATGACATGACCTTCAAATGTCCCCAGTTCCACATGATGCGTATAGCCGCTAGCATAGCGTGAGGGGGTAACACCCGATATGCCAAGGGGCGAGTGTAGACGGTAGTAACCTGTTTCAAAGGGTAAGATGTTATCAAGGTCATAGACTAACCCCTGCGCCTTCATCAACAGTGCAGCATCCTTGGTCTCGTCGCTTTTCTTCATCTCGTCAACAACATCTTTGTTGTCAGCATCATCATAGACATCCTTCTTCAAACCACCCACATAGCCTGCACGGTCGAAATAAGGTTTCATCAGTTCCTTGCTTAGTCCAAATGTAAATTCGGAGGCTGACGTTCCAAGTTGTGCTTCAACTTTTGTGACGTTTCCTTCGCCGTCCATTTGCTTGACAGTCTTAAGATAAACCTGCGTCTGCTCCTTTGTGTTGGCTACTGGATGAAGATGGAAGTAACCAGTGGTGGCTGATTGCAGCAATTCATATATAGAATGGTCACGGAGAGTGGCAAGAGAAATAGACTTACCTGATTTACCAGGTATGACACAATAAACATCTGAAGGTTCAGAACCCACAAAATCATTACACTGTCCCATGATAATCTGTTCCTTGTCTTCAATGTCTTCAGTAGTGATTACCTTACCAGGTTCACCCAAATTGTCATTTCCGCTATTTACCTCCATATAGCGATTGAATAGCTGGAAACCATAGGGGTCACCGATAGGTGTCCAAAGGAAGTCGTTAGTATAGTGCGTACCGCGTCCTTCTTTCAGTTCGAATCCCCAGGCGTTGGTGTACTGCGACAACCACGGGCTATCGTCATCCATCGTTTCTAAGGTGTACCATTTGTTTTCATCTCTACTCAAGACGAAGTTGTCGCCATTGTTTGAGTCGAGGTTGCCGTTGAAGCTATAGACGATGTTGATGTGAACAGTCTTATTTAACAGGTTTTCATCGGTACCCATCTGTTTCGACTCGATTTTCATGCCCTTGAACTTATTGTTCAAAGTTTCATCACCTATATCGCCAATAAAGAAATCATAAACCACGTTAGGGCGGTAAAATTCTTCAGGCACTGACAGGTTATCGCCCAGACTGATGGGGCCAACTGCTATACAGTAGGTCTTCCCGTCCATGGTGCCCCCTAATTGATATTTGTCGCCATCCACTCCATTCTTTTGAGTTTTTAGATCTCGCATGGAAGTGCCGGTAATACTAAATACATCTTCCGTATTATCATAATCATCACTATAGCCTTTTTCCATTTCGTTCCACTTATAGGTATCATCCGTTGCCCGATCTCCCTTTCTGTAAGGAATGGTCTCATACCATTTGTTGGAACCATCAGCATTTTTGATATTCGAAATCACCAAGTGATAGATTACATTCTCGGCACCTAAGGCAAAGATGATAAACTGTTGTGGATTTCCCGAGGTGATAATTGATGCATCATCAACGTCTTCCGGCGTGTTATTATTATCATCGGTTATTGTGAGCATGTGTTCGCTGTTTCCTGTAGTTGCCAACACACCATAGTCATAGCCATCTTTAGGCAATAGCATAAATGTCTGGGCAGTAGCCGACAACTTGGCATTACTATCAATATAGTTTTCTCCATTTTTAACCTTGATAGCGTATGGGTCATTGCCTACTAATTTCCACACGTAATCACTCCCAGAATTTAAATCTTGATTATATTTACCCTGAACAGTATTACCAGTTCCGTTACCCTTCATCATGTTGTCGTTGTACCAGATGATGTTGTAGGGCAGTTCGCCATTAAGCCTTATTGGGGCATCGTTGGAATCGCTGCCACGAGCCACATGGCCGTCTTTGATGACTTTATGATTAGGCACCTTGTATTGTGTCGTGGTCGGGTCGTAGGCTTTGTAACGCACATAAATCACACTTTCATGGTTGTCAGCTGTTTCGTAGAGGCCATAGAGGTTCTTAAGTTCCAAATCCGGATTGCCCATGTCTTCCTTATTTTCGTAGTAGATAAAGTCTGTGAGATTCAGCAGCGGAGTCTTTATGGCATCGGGCAGTGTAGGCACAAATTCATTATCTTCCACAACAGAATGATCTTGATAGGCAGAGACAGCTTCGTTGCCATATTTATCAACGACACCGACTGAAGGATTGCCTGGGTCATAGTTGGTATATACCTTATATAAATACTTATGCTCGATATCTTCGGAGAACTCCACTTTGGAATTCACTCTTGTATCTTCATCAAATGTACATGAAGTGCTTGTAAAGCCTGTTTCTGTGGCAATATTGGCCAAAGTAGGTTCGCCATTTACAAAAAGATAGGCGTTATTTATCTCGGTACGCGCCACTGCCAGTGCATAGCCATCGGAATTGCCACTCCCATCGGTGTGCGACAATAGGACAAAATATTGATATTTCGTATTATCATCTGTATTATATGCATAGATTTTTGCCTCAGTGTTGTCTGGGTTGTATGTAACATCATATGCGTTAGCTGTCATGGGCTTGTCATCAGGATTGTTCCCTTGGTCACAATTAAGTATTTGTACAGCGTAGGGGTCAGGATCCGTGTGTGGAGTTCTCAGGAACTTCCAATGCCATTCGTCCCAACCGTATGGTTTAGCAGGTAGAGGATTAGGTATTGCTTCTGTCTTAATGCCATTTCCACTGTCGTATTTCTTGACGTTGCCGCCAATCTTCATGGTGAGCCATTTGCCTTGTAACACATGTTGTACGTCGGTCTCCTCATCGTAGGCATAGCGAATGTAGATGATGTTACTGTTACTGCCTGTATCATACATATTGGCACCAGCCATCGACGATGTTTCGGTTATTTCGTCAGCACTAGTCACAGCATCAGTGCTTTCATTGATAGTATAAACTTTTGTTCCACTATCATAGGTAGCAGCCTTATAATATTTGAAGTCCTTGGCCAACGGGCTCTTGAAATGGTCGGGGGTCTGAGGTGTCAGTTCACCGCCTGACTGGTAGCGCAGCGATTCGCGCCCGGAGTTGTCAATGATGCGGTAGTTATAGACGTATGGACGGTAGAGCTGTGTGTAGGTCTCTTTCAGCTTGTCTTCATCACCAGAATCCGCTGTCGGTGTGACTAATGTTCTGAAGTCTCTCATGCGCAAATTGTGGTCGAAGCGCGGCATCAACTGCATGTTGCCATCCTTGTCCTGTACGGCCATGAGTGTCTGGTTAGTCATGTACCACTTGTTATTGTCATAGCCCGTACCATTGCTTTCGGTAGGTGTATAAGCTTCAGCCAGCGTAACGGTTGTAGGAAGAGCCGTATAGACGCCCTGCATGATACCTTCTTCCACGTGAGAACTCTCCATGTTCAACGTGAAGAGCTTCTCGGAAGAGGCAGACTGACTTGAAATCTGGATGTTGTACGGGTCAAAACCGTTGGAGAACGTGAACTGCCCGTACTTGGTGGTCATTGCCTTCTTGTCGTCAGAGCTCAAAGCCTTATAGGCTGCCGTATTCGTAATGAGGTCTGCAACCTTTGCAGTGGCAAAAGATTCGTCATCATAGGCATTGGGATTAGTGGTTCCCCAATCGTGATTCGATTTTGTATCCCCGCTAGCATCGACATAGCCCATCTCCTTGTCTATTTCGGCATTAGGCTTGACGTACCAGAGTTCATCCTTTTTGGCACCATCGATTTTTAATTCCGTTATATTACCTATGATATGTTGTGACACACCGCCTGTGGCAGGTACATTGACCGTGGCTATAGTTGCCGTTCCGTCGTTCTTGGCCAGTTTGTCGCCTTGTCGGATAAGAAACTCGTCACCCTTCTTAGTACTTGGATTGTAGCTCTGTGCATATTCGTCTTTAACGATATAAGTAACATAATGGTCGTTGTGATTGCCCTTGGCATCCGACACATTCTCCGAGCCCCAAGGCGGAAGGTCACCAAGTGAGGTGGAGGTAAAGTTGCCACCGATACGTTTATCCAATAGATAGTATTGGTGGAAGCCGGAGCGCTTCTTTGCACTGGACCAGAAGATGTACTCCTTCACCATCGGACTGTCGTAAGTGCGGAGGACATCCTTTTTAGCTTCCTTATCGGGGTCTTGGTCACTATGCGGCAGCGGCTTGCGCATGATTTCCCAGCCGTGCTGGTCAAGCAGAATAAGGGCGGCATCGATGGTGAAGGGCACGAAGTCGAAGTAGCCTTCACCCATATTCACAGTCTCAAACCAGTGCTCTATCTTTTCCCAACCTTTCTTTGTCGCGCCATCCTTGTTGTAACCGTTCCATCGCTTGGCGTAGGCCATCTTGTGGTAATGGTGCCAGCCCATTACGTCCTCCAGATAGGTGCGGTTGTTTTTGCCTTCTGCTTCAGTACCCGTAAGCACGAAGGGGGACTCCGGCACGGTAATCGGGTCGTTGGAGTCGTCGGGATAGTGCCCTTTATCTTGTCCTAACACCTTACGGCGAATCAGGTCGTAAGTCTTCCAATATTGTTCGAAGGAGTTCAGCACGTAGCGGTCAGTGGTTGTCTCCTCTGGGTCAATAGTACCATTTTTGTTTTCATCGTAGGAAACAGTTATGGGATAGCTCGTCACCAACTGGTACTGCCCTACGTTGCCCAACACCATATAGTCGGTGGCCTGAGTACCCGTGATGTTGGGCCACACCACATTGGTAACTACTTCAGGCTTTTCTTGACCATCGGGTATATAAGTGGCGAAATAGGCATTACGGTCTACGCCGTCGTAGGTTTCCGTTTGGCGCGAGAATATCTTCACATGATAGGGGTCATTCTCACCACTCTCTACATACCATGCCCATCGGGTACGCGTGCTGGCAGCACCGTTCAGCTGCACTTCAAACTGATTCTCTCCATAGATGTTGAGGTTACAGTCACCGTTACAATAAGGATAGACTGGCGTCACTTTCTCTTTCTCTAACCCGTCGCTGCCATCCTCGGCATAAAAGTCTGTACCCTTTTCAAACTTCAACAGATACATCGTAGTGTGGTGCATGTCCACTATATCCTTAGCGTTATAGGTGACGAAGATGTGATTACCCTCTGAGACTGTTGTCTTTGGCGTTGAACCTGTCAGTTCGTAAACGGCTGAGGGACTACCCATGACAGGCTTCACATGAGTATTGGGGTCTGTAAACTGGTCATCAGTCCAATAGTAATAAGTGTCCACCAATGGGCTTCTGTAGTCATCGGGGAACACGGGTGGGGAGCTCGGGTCTTGTCGAGCCGGTACTTGAAGCAAGTCTTTACCTTGTTTATCAATCAGGTGGTAAGTCACATTTACTGCATCGATTTTTGTTAGCTGAAAGCGCAACTGGTCATAACCATGCCCATAAGTACCACTACCATAGACCTTCACCGTTGTGTTGTTTCCCGACGGGCGACCAATATTATAATAAGTTTCCGAGGCATCAACCTCATCTCCCGTGGCCGCCATAACCTCATATATAGCAGATGATTCAGTACTTTCAGTGCTTTTGATAATGAACTTGGCGGCATTGGCAGCAGTTCCGTCCCAGCTCATACTACCGTCTGCCCAGCCATCTGGAACGGTCACATAGAGGCCAGTGCTTGCATCTGATACCTTGTTCTTGATAATCATTGCGTATGGATCACTCCCATCTAAAAACCATATAAGGGTATTGGCATCTGTTGAGTTAGTGCCCATAGTTGCCTCACTCTTGATGGTTCCATTGTCATAATAGATATACTGTCCATTCAGACGCACATTGAACTGTGTTATTCCATTGATGTATGAGCCCGGAGGACTAACAAGTGCTGTACCCATGTCGTAGCGCACATAGATGTCATTTTCACTATTGTATTCATACGAACCGCTTGTCTTGGCGTTTGTATTATTCTTAGCGTCATCTTCAGTCCAGTAGTAGGTAAGGGTGACTCCAGGAAGTGCCAAAAAAGGACTGCGTATAACCTCAGGGATGGTGCTGAGCTTCAGTGCTACGCCATACGGCCACTGGATGGAGGCCTTGACAGCAATGGAGCCGTCGCTTCTCATGATATGATAGACATAGGTTTTTTTGGCTATATCCACCACCCGGATGTAGCTCGCTGTATTGGCATAGATCATAGGTTTCTCGGATCCAACTGTGCTAGTATAGTCCCAGCCGATATACTTAGAATTAGAGGGGGTTTTATCGTATGTGCCGAATTCGCGCAGTTGCATTGCTCCTGTAACATTGTCGGGAACGATTTCCCATCGGTTATGGTATCCAGTTGCCTCTACTGCAGTAAACAGGCTCGGAGCTGCGGCATCTGTCGTACAGCCCACAAAGCGGTTGGAACTGGCATCTTCGCTGGCCAAACGGTTGATAAGCTTCATCTCAAAGGGATCGCCCATGAAGGCGAACTGAGATTTAGGATAGTTTTCACCTTGGTGCAAATCGGAGTTCGAACCAAGACCTGTACTGAATTGGTTGCTGTTTTCTTTATCATAGTAGGCAACATATTTCGTTTCTGTGTTGCCGTTAAGTCGAAGGGTATACCACGTAGCATCTTCATAACTGCCATTGTATGGAAGCACATCGTATGGGAACGTGGATTCATAATTCAGCCAAATGAGCCCTCCATTCTCTTCTTGAGCTTTGGCAAAGGAGGTCAACGGGTTAAGTAGTCCTACTTCCTTATATGAACCGACAAAGTTGACATATTTGCGCAACAGGGCTTTGGGCACATATTCGTGAGGCGCCAATTCTTTGGCATAGTCGCTCCAAGGTATATCGACAGTCAAGATATGGTTGGGATTATCTCCCTCCGTGGGGAGCATTCCAACATCATAGAAAGAAGTTTTTAGTTTGAAGGTGTAGTCCTTTATCTCATGAAAAATGATCTTATCGGCATTATTGAAAGTGGAAAATGCCGGTCCAGGATAATTTTTTGTAACGCCCTGTGTGGTATTATGTCCCAGGTGTAAATACTGCTTAGAACCGTTTGGCACCCAATCTTTACCGTCCACATCAGCCCACGAGGCAACCATCGTGTAGTCACCTTCTGATGTTGAACGCTTAATCAGAGAAAAGGAGAAATAAAGTCCTGAAGACACACCATTTCCTTTGACTCCATAATTATTGTCAGGATATATATTGTTAGGAGCATCTTTATCCTTATTTCTAAACCATCCTGGCTTCTCTTCGGGTGATCCCGTTTTTGTATCTGGAGATACTGGACTTAGAGATGGATCTACTGGATTTTTTGGTATTATATTTTCACTATTACTGGAATTTTTGACTTTCCAGACATAGTACCATTCGTTTGTCATCCAGTAATTTGATGGCTTCCCGTTTTGCAAAATACCATAGACCCGAGCTTCATCAACCTTCTTTGAATAACATTCCTCAACATAGATAAAGTCGCCTTCGTAGGCTGTTTCCAGAATAATGTTATAGGGGTCATTGTTGACCAGCTTCCACATGAAGTCGAAGTTTTTCCTGCTTATGTTTTCATTCCTTATCTCATGCGGGCCTTTCGTTGACAAATCCAAATAGTCCATAACGTCACCTACAGGAATGGCCTGGGCACGGTTGCCTCGTCCTTGATCCATATTGGTAGCGAAGAACCAACTTTGGCTGGTTGAGGGGCTTTTAAACTCAATGTTGTATTTCTTCCCGCCAGTAAGGTCCAATGTCTTGCCCAAGTCTGTTTTAAGTTCAGGGTGTGCGTCGTCCCATGTATAATAGACATAGATGTCGGTTGTCGATCCAACTGTCTCATTTTCAGAAATTGGATTGGTAGGGTTGGAATAAGTGTAAAATGTTGATTCGTTATTCTTGAAGATTTTCGTAAGAGCAGACTTCGTGATGCCTTTATAATAAGTATAGGCATTATCGGTCAATAGCGGACTCTTGTATAGGGCAGGCAGTTCAATGGGGTCTTCTGTGTCGCAGTCGACCTCGATTTTCAATGCCTCAATGCAATACTCTTGATCACCTGTCGTGATATAGCAGTCATGTTTTTGGTCATAGCCAAATGGTAATGTGATAATATGGTAGGTAACTTTGACAGCCCACACCTCATTCGCTATGCCGCCTCCCACAAGCAGCAGCACAAGCAGTAATATACGTATATAGTGTTTTCTTCTCTGCATCATTGCTCTTCACTCTTTAATTTTACATTTTTACATTTTTCCATCTTCATCACCACTGCTCAGCAAATTCATCCTTGTCCACCCTAATGCTGGTCGCGTTGACTGTGACATTGTAAACGTACATGTGGCCCGACTCAAACTTGGTGTCGCTGTCGATAGTAAACGTGAAAGTATTTGTTGGATGGTCTGTTGTGCCAATGATTATGCTGACGGTGCGATCCTCGCCTCCATCATAAGGCAGTACGGTCAGATCGTAGGTCTTCTCATAGCCTTCGGTGGTAGTTGATAACATGGCCTCCATATCATTCGGATCACCTGTAGTCGAGATGATTTTGGTATAGAGGCTATAGGTACCCTTTTTGTATTGTTTGTCGATTTTTACAGACAGATGATCATTTGCGAAGGCATTGGATATTTCGTCGGAAAGCAACTCAGAACCAGCCTTCAGGTTAAAGCGCAACTTCACCAACTTGTGTTCAAAGAGCAATCTGGTATCACTGTTTGACTTGTTGAGATGCGGTTTTTCAGCAGTCATCAAGTCCACAATTTTTGTTTGGTCGGTGAGATCGATGTCAATACCTGTCGGTATGGTTGATGCCTTATAGGGGTAATAGGCATAAATGTCAATAGCGTTGGGAGCATTGGGCATGAAAATCTCTTTGCCGCTGAATATCTTATAGTCTGTACCATAGGTCTCATATTCAACGTCATCAAATGTATAACACAAGTTACTACATGTCGTGCCCGCATCATCTTTGAAGATGGTCTGGGTGTTATAGACTGTGGCAAACAGGCCTATCTTGTCATTATCGTCCCAATGGCTGTCAGCGGCACGAGTGACAACAATCGGTCGTCTGATGCTTGACGTGACGCGCAGAGCCACTCGCTGCTCGCCAGTGGTTTCAGTGGCGTTTTCGCAAGCGCAAAGCAACAGTCCTGCCAAAAATATGATAATATAGTGATGTCTCTTCATTGTTCTTGCTTTTATTGTAATTCAGCGGTAACGTCATGTTCCTCAATGACCCAGGGCTGGATGGCCGCCGTAAGTGTCATAGCCACCATATTGATGTTCACATTCAGATAGAGGTGCTTGCCCGATTGGTAGGCATCGGGATATTTATTGAGGGTCAGGGTGGCTACACCCGTCACTGCTGGGTCATCAGTATAGGCTGTCAGTTCGCTGTTGGTGTAGTAACGCACCGTGTAGGTTACGCTGACTTTGGCTGTCTGTGGGTAACTTTCGAACTCGATGGGAATGTAGTACACGCCGTTGTTGCTATTCTCCCACGTTGTAACCGTAGCGTTAGTATTGTATTTCTTTTTAAAGACAGTCTGTGGAGAGCCACTGCTGACAATCCTCAAGGACGGCAGGCTGATGGTAGGGTTCTCGCTGAGAATGGTTTGCCAGTTGGCCTCTTCATTGTTGTTCCAGAGCACCAAACGTCCTTTCTCGGTCAACGTATAGTCAATGGTGAGACTGGTCAGCAGCACTTCAACGCCATACAGTCGTATACCGTCCAACTGGTCGTTGAGCATTCCTTGCATGTCTGAAGAACAAGCAATGTCAATCTTGTCGCCAACGCAGGCCAAAGCATGCTCAAACTGGAATTGCAATTTTTCGCCCGTAGAGGGTTTGAGCTGGTCTAGTAGCGGACGAGCGTAGAGCAGGTCCACTTGCTGGCTCACATCACGATGAATGCGGTAAGTGAGCCAAGGGTTGCCCACTTCGCCTTGCAGACTGAACGAGGGGATGCAGTATACGGAACCGTCGCTGTAAGGGGCATAGGCCATGAAGCTGACATAGTGCGGGTTTTCACCCGTGACAAGGGAACTGTTGGTATTGCCCTCACCGTTAGGCCAGTATTTGATGGGAGAGTACGTCCAAGTTGCTCCATCATCCTCACTTGTCACTTGCTCATTATACATAAAGTCAGGGTGTACATTGCTATCGCTATAACCATGCAAGCCTGTGTAGCAAGCAAACACACCAAAGCCCCCTTCGCTATCGAGCGTTGCATTGTTTTCGATGGAATTCGCTGGGGTGCGGGTGACTGTTCCGTCGTGCATACCGCCCATGATGGCGTTAAAGGCGATAGGCGTGCCGTCCTGAGGCACAACCGTCTGTTCGTCAGCATCACCATTGCAAGCGGTCAATAGCATACCGACGGCCCAGAGGCTACACATTATTATATATATAGTTAAGAATCTTCTCATGTTGACTCTCCTGTTTCTGTTAGTTGTTGTTCGGCAGGTTCACGTCGGCGTTGGTGCCTGTAGTTGGCCATGCTGTCACTTCGGCGTCCATCTTCACGCTGGTCATGCCCAAGTGAAGGTGGATGTTGTATTGCTTTCCGGCGGTCATCGTGATGGTGGTGGGTGAAACACCAGTAGTCTTGATGATGGAAGTAATGTTGTTCTCGATGGTGCTGCCATGAGTCATGCCGTCGGAGAGGTACTGGCTCACCAGCTTCGGGTCGTAGGTTTCCACGTCATACACGATGGTGACTTCTAAGGGGTCATTGGTGGGGATGACGTAGATGGGGGCAGCAGCGGTACTGCTGTTAAAGAGGTTGACGGTGGTGTTGGTCACACCGGGGGTGGTGGAATAGCCAGGAGTGGTTGAGAACGATGCTGAAGGGTCGTAGGCTCCACTCTGGATGATGTCTGGGTTCAGTCCTGTACGTGTTTCGTTCAGTGAGGCTGCTACACCTTCGCGGCCATCGCGTCGTCCGTCGTAGATGGTGATGGGCTGGCTGGTCAGGTCACAATCGCAGTCGAGGTTGTTCCAGTTGCCGAGGTTCAGGTTCAACTGTCCCTTTTCGGCAAAGCCTCGGAAGGTGATGCTGCGGACGTAGATGCGGGTGTTCTCGTCAAGGGTGCTGGAAGCATGGCTCACCACGTCGATGTCGGCATCAATCTGCACGTTGAGGGCGGCAAGGGCATGTTGGAAGTTGAAGCTGACCGTGCTGTTCACAGCAGGCTTTGTCTGGTCAATGTTATTGGTGTTGCTCCAGCAGAGATCCACGGCCTTTGTCGGGTCATAGCTGGTGCGGTATTTCACGTAGGGGTCGCCTGTGTCTTTGGCGCGGGTCATGCCGAAGATGCCAAAGGAATCGTCAGATGTGACCTTTCCTGTGTTCGGGTTCACGTCCGCGTAGGGGGCATAAGCAAAGAAGGTCAGGTAGTCGGTCTCTTCGCTCATGGCTGTGGAGCCGGTTTCGTTGGGCCAGTACTTCACGGGGGAGTAGGTCCAGTGGTCTGTGGCATAAGTGACCTGCTGGTTGTACATGAAGTCGGGCAGGGACATCTGACTGTAGAGTTGTCCGTTGGTGTAGTAGGCGAAGACACCGAAGCCTGCGGAAGCACCTTGCAGGGTGGCCAGCGAGAGTTCTCCTGTTGCTCCTGCACGGGTGGTATTTCTGTTTACGTAAGCATTGAAGGAGACGGGTAACTGTTCCTGCTCGGGGTTAGAGGGCTGCACTTCGGCGCTATCCTCTATACCCGTACAAGCCACAACCGTCAGGGTTGCGGCCAGCAGCATAAACAGGTTTTGTACTATTCTCTTCACTTCAATGTCCTTTAGTTAGTTTAAGTGGTTACTTTTCAGTTTCGTCGATGATTTTTCTGACACAGATAAAATGGTACGTTCAAATGACTATTTCGTACAAGTCACCGTTCGTTAGCTCGCGGAAGGCTTTCAACATCATAGGGGAGTGGCCAGTTGGAATCCATATTGCTCGGTGATACGTTTCATTTCTTGACTGTCAGCTCCTTTTTGAATGCATTCGCGCATGGCCCTCTTATATTCGAGCACATGGAGAATCATGTTACGTTTTGTTCCTTCCTTTGTTTTCATATTTATATCGTTTGTTTTTTGTCTCT
>JAEEGL013012652.1_pt1 | contig 13454 bp, 10 predicted proteins | sample 9134231 | NCBI WGS metagenome assembly JAEEGL01 (sample SAMN16246548, study PRJNA631951) | gut metagenome | biome: gut microbiome; feature: rumen; material: fiber-attached | host: Bos | place: Iran: Karaj | collected 2018-10 | reverse complement strand
AATAATGTAGACTCTGACTGAATAAGAAACTTCTATTTAATTATTATTTTATTATTGTATTTTTAATTTTTTAAATGAAATTTATTATATAGTTTTCTTTTATTTTTGAAACTATATTTTTTAAATATAGTACTATCCAAATATTGGCTGTAAATTTTTAAATTGAGTTTATTAAATTTTTTTAAATAAAAAAATATTTTTAATTGTTTCATTGATTATATTTTAAATTATCAATAGATTTCTTGAAAAAATAATATTTTTTAAATAAATATAAAAAAGTATATAAATCATTTATTCATAAAAGAAAATTATAAAATACCTTTTTAAATTAAAGTAAAATAACATTCATATTATTAAAAAGTTAATATATATATTATCATGATATAATTAAAAATTTATAAATAATTAATTAATAATTTCATATTTTTTTTTTCATAAATTATTATTAAAAAATATATCTTTTTTAAAGAACTTTAAAAATAATAAAAAAGTAATGTAGTATAATAATTCGGGACTTAGAAAAAAATTTATTTTATAATTAAAAATTTTTTATATAATAAAATTATTTATTTTAAGATTATAAATATATTGGAAAATAAAAAAATATAACTTTAAAAGGATTAAATTTTAATTTAAATGTTAATTTCTTTTTATTTTAACAAATTACATATTCTTGTATTGATTTATGTTGCAGTTGAATTTTCAAAAAGAATGATTAAAGAACAATTAAATGCAACAAAAAACAAAACAAATAAAGAACTAACAGAAAATAATGTAAGAAATGTACAAATGTATATTTCTCATATGTTGATTTTTTTTATATATTGTATTGAAAAAAAAAATAAAAACCTAGGCGAAGAAAGTTCAAAAGATGAAAAAAACACTGATCATAGAATTGTTTTATTAAAAAATAAACAGAATATTGAAAAAATTAAATATCAAAAAAAAATAGAAAAAATTGAAAATGTATGGATTTTAATCATTATAATTTCTTTATTAAATATAATTTCTTATTTTCCAATAGATACAATATATACAAAAATATATGTTAATAGCAATAATAGTATTGGATTTTATATTCTTATTTTATTAATTTGTGAAAAAATTATGATAAAAACAGAATATTCAATTCATCATTATTTAACAACTTTTATTTTATTAATTATTTCAATTGGAAATTTAGTAAACACAAAATTGAAAAATGATATAAAAAATCAAAAAAAACCGCAAAATTTATATTCATTTGAAACATTATGTATTCAATTAGTAATATATTGTTTATATCATTATTTACCTCAATCATTATTTTTTAATATTTTTTATTATATTAATGAAAATTATTATACAAGTCTTTATTTTATATCTGGATTTCAAGGTTTAATTTGTACAATAATAACTTTAATTTTTGAATTTTATATTTATTATCCTGCAGGAAAATCGATATTTCATGTAATGCAAACAACATATGAAAAATATACAATTGATTTATTTTGGAATTTTTTAGTTTTTATTTGTATGGCAATTCAAAATTATTTCAGTGTTTTAACACTTACTTTTTTTAAACCTAGTATAAATGGTATCATAACAACAACTTTTCCAATTTTAGATTATTTTAAACTTTGTTTAAGAGTTAATAGTAAAAATGAATCTACTTTATATGATTATTGTAATTATATAATAGTAGTTTTAGTTGTTTTAATTTATTGTGAATTAATAGTTTTAAATTTTTGGGGATTAAATAAAGGTGTAAGAGCAAAAATTATTGAAAGAGGTGATATGGAAAAAATTGCTGATGAATTAAATCTTATAGATGCAAATTTTAATTTGAATATTTCTGGAAATAGTATATCAAGTACTTTAAATAATCCTGAAATAAATAATTAATTTGTTATTAATTAGAATTTTTGTTTTATTTTTTATTGTTTTTTTATATAGTAATTATTAACATAATTATTAAAAATAAAAAAAATAAGTTTACCATAAATTCCTTTATTTAATTTTTGATTACTCCACAAAAATTATAATTTAGAATTTAATCTATTACTATTAATAACATGTTTGATTAATAATTCACTTGGAAAATCAAAGATAATAATACCCCTTAAATTATTTGTTTTATATATAATTTCATTAGTAACAAAAGAAACAAAAGGAGGAGTACTTTTTAATCTTTTATTTTGCATTGAACAATGATTTAAAATTAATTTTCTTTTATCAGGATCTTTTTTATTTGCATATAAACTAATTAACTTTTTTTTTTTATTTAAATAAAAAGGTCTTAAAATATAAATCATTCCTTTAAATTTATATTTATCTTGTAATAAAAAATGTTTAATTTTATAAGTTCTCCATTGTGTTAAATTTCTAAAAAAAGTATATTCGATAAAAGGGTAAATTTTACCTCTTAATAAACTAATTTCAGGAAAGTCTTTTTTAACATAAAAATATTTATAATATTTAGATAAAATAGAATTTAAATATATATTTCTACATATTTCTAAATCCATTTCACCACATGTAGAATTAGTAAATTGAAATCTAACAAATAAAAATTCAGAAGGATATTTTTTTAAAAAATTTACCATTTCTTCTAAAGTTTGATTTAAACTATAAATAGTAGAATAAATAGAATGATAAATCATATAATCTTTTCCAGGTCTTAAATCAAAATATCTTATTCCTGCTTTTAATTGGTCTTTAATTGGCCATGATTGATCTATCATTCTATATTTTACTACTTTATTATTTGGTTCTTTAAATTTACTTGAACATGAATTATGAGTTCCTGGAATTGATAAATCTTTAACATTAATTGTATCATCAATATAACTCATCCATTTAGAATAATTTTCAGAGAGAATTGAATTATTATAATCTGAATTACTAAACCAAGGATATTTCTTTTTTGGAGTATAACCCATAAATAAGTCATGCTAAATAAAATTAATTTTGTTTTACTAAAATAAATATTATAAATATAAAATAGCAACTTGCTATTATAATTTTAATTATCTTTTTTTTCATATTTTTATTTGAAAATAAAAATTTTATTTTAAATAATAATTATTATGATTGATTATTTCCTTTACAAATAAAATTTTATATTATGTGAAATAGTAAATTTTGATATTTAATTATAAAAAATTAAGATTTAAATTAATTAAATATTAATTATTTTCTATTGAAAATATATATCATTTCATTATAAACATTCATATTTTGAATCCAATTTATAATTTTAATTTCTCTTTTTGAAATTTTATTAAGTTCAGCCTGATTATTAATATTTGATATTACTTTTTTATTGTTTTTGTTAAGATCAATATTTATTAAATTTGATGAAAATTCACTTTTAACAACTTCATATGGATTTATTAATAATAATTCATTATTAATTTTATTAATGATATTTTTAAATTCATCTAATTCATCAATAAATATCATTTTATCATTCATTGAATTTAAATGATTTTTTAAATTTTGTAAGTTAAAGCATAATTGATAATTTAAATCACATTCTTTTACTTTATACATATCTAGAATATTTTGTGCAATGCTCATTAAGATTTTATTTTTATTTTGATAACTTTCAAAAATTAATTCTATATTTTTTTTTTTCATATTTTCTTGAAATAAATTAAATCTTTCAATAATAGTTTCTTCTAATGAATTTATATTTTTTGACATATCCTTTTTTTCATTTAATGAATTTTTCATTTCTTTTTGAATTTGATTAATTAAATTTACTAAATAATTATGAAAATTATATGGAAAATAATCAATTTTATTTATACTTTTAGGGATTTTCTCAATTAAATCATTTATAAATGTTTCACTTAAATTATTTAATTGATTTTTTTCAAAAAATAAACATACTTTTATAACATCTTCAGATAATAAATTAATAATATTATCATAAATATTATCTAAAGAATTAACAAATGATTCACATTCATTTATTTTTGTCTGAATTTCTTCTAATTCATCATTATTAAGTTGATATTCTTCTAATTTTTTAACATTATGCATTTTATGAAAATCATTACATTTATTACATAAATTTTTTTTACAAGTTTCACAAAAAAAATAATATTTTTCATAAAGATGCTCATCACAATAATTATCAATACAAGCTAAAGGAATACAATGTTCGTCTATTTTTGAATCATAAAAATTACCATTACTAATATAAATTTTATCTAAATTTTTTATAGATAATAATTTCTTATATGAACATAAATCTGAGTAGTTAAATGAACCTATAGTTCTTTTGGTATAAACATCTGGACAATAAATACATTTTAAAAATATTGATGAATTATAATAATAAATTAAAGGAATTCTTCGGCATATTGGACATCTACAAAATTTTTGTTCTTTTTCTTTTTCAGACAAAAATTCAAAATTAAATTCTTTTGAAAATTCTGAAATTGAATTGATAGATGGCATTATTAAGCTATTTGAATTTGATGAATTCATTATAAATTTTAATAATTGTTTTAAGTTTTTAAATTTTTAATTTATTAACTTTCATTTAAAATAGTTATTTATAAAGTATTAACCATTTTTATAAATAATAAAAATATATTATAGTAATTATTTTAAAATAATATTTATATTTTATTTTTTTTATTTTTCATTATTTTTTCTTTCAATAAAATTATTAATTGTATTTCCAACATTTTAAAAATTATTTTATTTATTTCTTTCCAAATAATCAACATTTAATAAAATTCAAACCAATCTTTTTGATATTTTTATTATGAAATTTAAAAAATAATTAATTATTTATTTACCTAAAAGTGACACTATTTTCCAAAACCATATAAATATTTTGATTAAAAAAAAAATAGATTATATGTCAAATAGTATAAACAATATTTGTGTTGATGAAATTTATAATTTAAATAACAAACAATATATAGATGAAAATGATAATATTGAAGCAAAAGAAACAAATCCATCTACAAATATTATAAAACAAGAAAAAGAATTGTTAGGCAAAAAAGTTTCAAGAAGAAAAGATAATATAAGAAGTAAAATTTTAAATCATTTTATAAGTTTTATTATTTCTTTCTTAAATAATTATGTAAAAAAAATTTATTCTTATCAAAAAGTTATTTTTACAACAATTAAATATGAAGATAGAATAAATATTAATTATGAAACAATTAAAAGAATTATGAATTTAACAATTCATGAATTTTGTCAAAAAAAAGTATCTTCAAAAAATAAAATTTTTGATGAAAATAATAATTTCGAATCATTTCAAATAATACAAGAAGATTTGGAAAAAATACATTTAGTTAATATGAAACTTTCAGAATTTTATAATAAATTTTATTTATGTAAAGATTTAGAATATTTAAAAAAGAATTATGGAATTGATTTAAATAAAACAAATAATTTTTATTGTTTATTAAAACAAAAAAATGATAATACATCAGAAAAAAATTTATTTTATGAAACAGGAATAAATTTAACTGATAAATTTATTAAAGAAAAACCAAAACTAAGAAACAATAATAAAAATGAAAAGAAAAATGAAATTTCTAATATTATATTTAAAATAGAAAATTCAAAACATAATAATATTAATATAGCTATAAATAAAGAAAATAACATTAAAGTAGAAAAAAATGACTTTAATTTAATTAAAAATAACCAAATTAATGATGTTATAACAAAATTAAAAGAAGATAAAAATTCTAATATACATTTTAATATTGAAAATTATAATGAAAGCGATGACTTTTTATTTATTGATGAAAGTTTCGCATCAAAATATGATGAATTTAAAACATTTTTTTGATAAAAAAGAGGGATACGAAATTATTTTATTTTAATTATTATATTTATTTATATGATTTAATTAATTATTAATAATAAAAAATTTTTAATTTATAATCAAAAATTTTTAATTTTTAATTTCAAAAAAAAAAAAAAATTGAAAAAAATAATATTTTCAAAATATTTTTTAAATTAAAATATATTAAATTTAAATTATATTGTATTAAAATTGAAAAATAAAATAATTGATTGAATAGATTTATAATTAATAATACTTTGTAGAAATAAAAAGTTAAATTACAAATTTATAAATTATGATAATAATTAATTAAATTAAAATAATATATTTTTATATAATGGGAATATCATGTGGATGTATACCAATGAAAGGAAATGAACCAAAAAATTTTTTATCATTTGATAATATAACAACAGAAAATTTTAGTAAATCATCATTTGATTTTAAAAAACATAGTCAATTAGTTTGGGTATGTTTAAATGACTTAAGAATATCACCAAAAAAATATTCAGAACTTTTATTAGATACTTTATCACTTTTAAAAGAAAAAGAAAATCCAGAAAATGATAATCAAAATAATATTCAACTTCCAATAGAAATGAATACAAATAATTTTAATACTGATTATGAAAAAAATCCAAGAAAATCATTAAATGAATTTTTATCATCTTTCCTTCAATCAAATGATGAAATGTATAGTATTCTTCAAGAATTAGTATCAAAATTTAATACTTTAAGTTTAAAAGAAATAAAATCAATTGAATATGAAGAAGAATTATATCAAGCAATTGATAATTATTATAAAACAAATAATGAAAATAATAATAATAATAATAATAATATTAATGATAATAATAATTCTTCAAGTTCATCAATTTTTAGTATTGCAATGAATAAAAATTTAAGAGTAATTGAATATGAAATTGATAGTTATACACAACCAGAAATTACAATTTGGAGAATTTTATTAGAACATAAAGAAAAAACGGATGAAATTTTATCTGATGATTATATTAAAGGAATTGCTTATTCTTTTTGTGAAGATAATAATTTAAATAATTTCAAAACTAAAATTTATTTTTTATATGAAGTTAAAATTAAAGATGTTGTTATTACTGGAATTAATCCTTTATCTGGTGTTTATTTACCATTAAAATTAGATGAACCTTTTTTTAAAGATATTCCCTATAAAGATAAAATTATTGGAGGCTCTTATGTTTATATTGAAGATGGAATTAATGTCGAATTTTTTTTATATAATGGTGAAAAAGTTGAAGAAAATATTAAATTAAATGAATAAATTTTTTTATTCATTTTTGTTAAAATAGAGAAAAATGTTTTGTTTGTGAAAATATTTTTATTATATTTATCATTATTAAAATAATAATTTTATATGATATGTATAATAAAATTATTAATTTAGAAAAAAATAAAAAATTTAAAAGAATAAAATTTTATTTTAAATATTAAAAAAAAATTATTTATTCTTTTTTTTGAATTGTATATTTTTTTGAAGCAAATGGAATAATTTTTTTAATATCTTCAGAAGGAGAAGTATAAACATATTTAACATTAACTGCTTTTTCTTGTATTTTCTTTTCAGGTTCTTTTGTATTAATATTCATATCTTGATTATCATCTTCTTTAATTTTAATTGCTTTACTTTTTTTTTTCCAAAATTTAATAATTTCTTCTAAATTAAATGTATCAAAAGTTTTTAGATTAAAATTAATTATTCTTTCTTTAATTCTATCTTCTTCATTAATATTTAATGTTTTATTATTATCTTTAAAAGGAATTTGATAAATTCTATTAATATGTCTTTTTGACATTTCATTTTTATATTTTTTAATTGCTTCTAAAAAATCTTTTGTATCTTTTTGACTTTTATTATATTTTTTTTCATTTTTTTTCATTGATTTATATAATTGTTTTCTTTTATCAATTGTTTCTTGATAATTTCCAATTGGTTGTTTATTAATAATTTCAGTTTCTTCTAATTTTTCTACTTCTGGTTCAATTTTTATATTATCATAATCTATTATTTCATTTAAATTATTTTCCATTTCTTCATCATCTAATTTTCTTATTTTTACACCATCAATTATTGTTTGAATATTTTTAACTAAAGCATTTCTATTTATCATATTTGGAGGAAAAATTGATATTATTTTCTTTTCTAAAACATGTTTCCATGTTGTAAAAAAATCATCTTCTTTTTCTTTTTCTTCTTCATCTTGATTTAATTTATATTTATTTGGATCATCTAATAAAAAATTTGTACTAGTTTTTTTCTTTTTTTTCTTTTTTTTTTTAATAGTTTTTTTCTTTTTTTTTTTTCTTTCTTACTTTTCTTTCTTCATTATTTTTTTCTTCATCATCATCATAATTTATTTCTTCTTCTTCTTCTTCTATTATTTTATTTTTTTTTTTCCTTTTTTTATTTTCTTTTTTTCTTCTATTTCTTCTTCTTTTACTTAATTCTTCAAAAAGTAATATTTTTTCACTATCAGCTTTAATTGCAATTTCTTCATTTCTTGATTGAGCTTTTTTTTTAGCATCATTTATTTTTTCTTCCATATCTTCATCTTTTCCATCAATTTGATATATTTCAAAAATATCATCAATTCTTTGTTTTTCTTCTTCTGATATAAATGTAGTAGACATTCAATAATTAATTTATTTATATAATAATAAATTAATTTTTAAATTGAAATACAAAAAAAAAAACAAAAAATAATTTTTAAAAATTAATAAAAAATTAAATATCTTCATTGTTCGATCTAGATAATAAGTTTATAATATAAAAAAAATAAAAATTTTTCAAAAAATCAATATAAATTAAAAACAAAAATTATTTTATAAAAAAAAAATGAGCAGCAATAAACCACATACAATAATGGATTTAAATCGTTATGTGAAAATAGCACGTGAATTAGGTGTATTAGGTAATTACGAGAAATGTTTATCAAAATACAAAACAGCACTTAAAATAATAGAAGAGTAAAAATAAAAAATAATAAATTAAAATTTTATAGACGTTTATCTCAAGTAAGTGATCAGTATCTTCGTGATAAATGGAAACAAACAGATAATGTAATAAAAAATGAAGTAATCCTAGTAAATCAAGCATATCAACTTGCAAAACAATTTCAAAATGATGGAACAGAACGTATACGTCATGAGAGAGAACACGAAGAAATAAATAATCAAATTTTAATGAGAGATTATCTTCCAAAAGAAAATAAACAACAATACAATAATTACAATAATAATTATAATAATAATTATAATAATAATAATAATTATAATAATAATAATAATAATTATAATAATAATAATAATAATAATAGTGATAATTATGACCCTAGATGGGCACATTTTGGTGGAAGAAAACCTTTTTCATATATTACTGATAAAGATGCTGATAAATTTCAATATGGTGGTCCTCAAAAACCAAAAAAAGATCCTGATGTTTGGGATCCACCAGAAGATGGTAAAGGTCCTGGTCCTGCAAGGAAAAAAGTAGGTAAACCTGTTGGATATAATAATTATAATAGACCATCAAATAATAGAAATGTACCGCCATCAAATAATAATAGAATTCCAAATAAACAAGATAGAGGAAATTCAGGAAAACAACCAGGAAGAGGTCAACAACAGAAAGGACAAGATAATAAACCATCAAAAGATGGTAAAAGTCCATTTTTATTAAGTCATTATCCAGATGGTACTGGACCAGATGCTGAATTAATTGAAATGGTTGAAAGAGAAGTAGTTGAAAACAATCCTAATGTTAAATTTGAAGATATTGCAGAATTAGAAGGAGCAAAAAGTACATTAAAAGAAGCAGTTCTTCTTCCTTTATTAATGCCTGATTTCTTTAGAGGAATTCGTCGTCCATGGAAAGGAGTATTATTATATGGTCCACCAGGAACAGGAAAAACATTATTAGCAAAAGCTTTAGCAACACAAGGTAAAACAACATTTTTCAATGTTTCAGCAACAACATTTGCATCAAAATGGCGTGGAGAAAGTGAAAAATTAGTTCGTCTTCTTTTTGAAATGGCACGTTTTTATGCACCATCAACAATTTTTATAGATGAAGTAGATTCAGTAGGTACAAAAAGAAGTGATGGTGATAATGAAGCAACACGTCGTGTAATGGCTGAAATGTTAGTTCAAATGGATGGTGTAAGTGGAGTAAATGATAATGAAGAATTAAGTAATGAAGAACTTAAGAAGAAAATAGTAATGGTATTAGGTGCTACTAATCATCCTTGGGATCTTGATGATGCTTTAAGAAGAAGATTTGAGAAAAGAGTTTATATTCCTCTTCCTAATTCTGTTGGAAGAAGAGAAATGTTTAGAATTAATTTAAAAGAAATTAAAACTGCAAGTGATGTTAATTTTGATGAATTAGTTAAACAAACTGATGGTTATTCTGGTGCAGATATTGCTAATGTTTGTAGAGAAGCTGCTCTTATGCAAATGAGAAGAAAATTAATGAAAACTGGAGTTAAAGTTGATTTAATGGCTTTTGCTAATAATCCTGAAAAATTAGAAGCTGAATTAGATGCTCCTGTTAGTCAAAGTGATATTTTAACTGCTATTAAAAATATTTCTAAAAGTGTTAGTCCTAGTGATTTGAAAAGATATGAAGAATGGACTAATGAATTTTCTAATAAGTAAAAAAAAGTTTTTTAAAATGGTTTTTTTATTATGTTTTTAAATTATTATTTTTTTGTTTTTTTTATTTTGTTTTTTATTTTATTTTATTATTTCCTTTTATTATTTTGAAAAAAAATTTTTATATTTTTTTTAAACTTTTTTTATTTTATTATTTTTATGAAGAATGATTTCTATTTATTGTTTTTGTATTTATTTTTTTATTTGCACGAGAAATATAATGAGTTGAGGATGATTTCATTAATTTATTATCTTGATATGGTTTCATTGAAGGTAAAAATACTCTTATTCTTTTTTTGTTTTCATTTTTTTTTTCTTTTTTAACTTTAAAAGGATTATTTATTATTGAAGGAATTTGAATTTTCAATTCATTTTTTTGAATTCCCCAATCAGTATTATTTAATAATAATTTATTAAAAGTATTTATTCCATTTAAATCATATTTATTCTTTGGAGGAGAAAAAGAATTTTTAAATATTTTAAAATAATTTGTTTTTGTATAAAAAGGTTTACTTTCATTTAATTGATTTTCATTTATTAAATTTGCATTTTCAATCATTGTTTTTAAAGATTTATTTTTTATAGTAGTTATAAAATTTTCATATCTTCTATCTTCTTCTTCAATTTTTTCATTACTATTACTATTTGAAAGATTATTAATATTCTCATTTGAAAAATTTTTATTAAATACATTAGTATTATTATTTGAAAAAGTTTTATTTCTTAAATCATCCATTGATGAATTTCTTTGTATTAATGTTGAATTAAAATTAAAAATATCATTTGTTTTTATCACATCATTATTTGAATGTTCTTTTTGAAAATATTTATTAAGATTATTATAGTTTTCAAGAGAATATTTATTATATTTTATATAAAAATTTTTTCCACCACTTTTTATTTTTTCATTTTCAATTATTTTTACTCCAACTTCAGGATTTATAAAATCAAAACTAGAACCAGAAATAATCATTTTTTCACCTGGTTTTTTTTTATGAATTTCAATATTATTATTTGATATTTGTTTAACAATTGGCATTAATTTTTTATGAAGAAATTTTTTTAATTTTGCATTTCTAGGATTAAATTTTTTTTTTTCTTCTAATTCATCTTCATATTTATCAATATGCATATTTTTCTCAACTGGAATATTTTCATTAAATTCTTTATATTTTAATTTACTTGATATTTGTTTTAAATCTTTTGTATTTGAATTAATCATATGAAATTCTTTTTTTAATTGATTATTGTTCAATTGTTTAATAATAACAATTTTACCATTAGGATCAATAGTAAATTTTTTATTTTTTATATTTGAAATTAATTCTTTTTTTTTTATAATTTCATTTAATTTTTCTTTTTCTTTTTTTAAATTTTCTTCTTCAACTTTATTATTAATTTCATCATATTCTTTTCTTAAATTTGCAAAATATTGATCTTGTTCAATTTGTTTTGGTGTTCTAATTATTGTTTTATCAATAGGATGAAATGATAAATTAATATTATTTTTTTTTTTCTTATGTAAATTTTCATATTCTTCAATTTTTACTGATGGTATATATTTATGATAAATTTTAGAATTTCTTTTAATTAATACTTTTGATTTTGAAAATGAATCATCTTTTATTATTGATTCTTCTTTAAGTACAAATTTTGTATAATCATTTTTATAAATTGAAGATCTGTCAATAGGACAATTTTTTGGTTGAGGAATATTATTCCAAAAATTATTATCTTTTTCTTGTTCTATTAGTATATTACTTTCTATTACATTGTCATCATTATTATTTTCAATTAGATTATTTAAATTTCTTTCTGTTGTTAAATTTGAAGAATGATTATTTGTTATTACTTCTTTTGATATTGATATTTCATCAAATTTTATTTCATTTTGTAAATAAAAATCATCTTCGTCATAATTTAAATAATAAGTTTTTAATAAATTCTGAATTAAATTTTGAACTTTATTATAACAATATGTTGGAATTTTTTTGTCTATTATACTTTTGTTACTATGAGATAAGGATAAAGATATTATTTTATCTAAAATAATTTTTATCACTATTTCAGAAAAATTTCCTAATTCAACTCTAGGAACAAAAGACTCTATATCTTTATTTACTTTCCCTTTTTTATTTGTTTTGATTTTTTCATTTGAATTTTTTATTTTTTTTTTCTTCATTATTTTAATAATTTTTGATTTTAAATTAAAAAATGTTAACTTAATAATTTCTTATTCTCAAATTTAAAATAAAAAAAAGAACAAAAATGAAAAAAAATGAATATAAAATTACAAAGATATTATAAATTATTAAGAAAATTATAATTAAAATCAAAAAATAAAATTATAACCAATTAAAATATCTTATTAAATTAAATGAAATTAAAATTAAAACTGAATATAATTTAATTTAAACACTTTTCAATAAATATTTTATTTTTTTTTTAATAATAAAATATTTATTTATAAATTCCCAAATACAATTCAGTTTTTCTTTTATTCATTAAATCAGGAAATGAAACACCATAAGTTTTTTTAATATATTTCCTAATAACTTCATGATAAACAGTAAATAATTTTTTAGTTTTTTTTCCAGAAGAAAATCCTTCTTCTTCAGTATCATTTTTATTAGTAATATAATCATCAATATAAAAATAATTACTTTTATCATAATAAACTCCATTAAGTAATGCAGCATAAGTATATAAAATATCACCAAAACATTTAATTCCTTTTTCAAGTCTTTTTTTAGTTGTTTTATTATATAATTCCATTATTCTTTCATTAAAATGTTTATATTTTACTATACTACATGCACCAAAATCACTTTGAATTTTTTTTTTCTTTTTCTTTCTTTATTTTTTATTTTTCCATCCATTTTTAAAACCAAATGACATTGGATTATTTGTATTTCTTTCTCTATATTCATTAACTATTATTTCTATTAAATTATTT
>JAEEGL011529276.1_pt1 | contig 13454 bp, 1 predicted proteins | sample 9134231 | NCBI WGS metagenome assembly JAEEGL01 (sample SAMN16246548, study PRJNA631951) | gut metagenome | biome: gut microbiome; feature: rumen; material: fiber-attached | host: Bos | place: Iran: Karaj | collected 2018-10 | reverse complement strand
TTCGTCGCATCGTTTCTGTAGGATCTCACCCTGATCCGACTGAAGGCGGACTTTCAGATAACTGTGTGCGCTTATCACAGCACGCACAGCCTTCTCCAAATCATCTATATCACAATTCTTAAAAATATATACCTCGGGATCGTTATACTGAAGTGTATCCCTGTGAAGTTCCCACTCAATATATATTCCACGCTGATTTTCGGTGATGGGATAGTACATCCGCTTTTCACAGGGCGCAACTTCCAAGACAGCTTCTTTTTTTGCATCCCCGTCTTTATCAAGATAAGCTGCCATCTCCCTGACCGTCGGATTTTTCAAAATATCCGCGGTCTTTAAGCTGATACCGAGTCTCCTTAAAAGAAGTGATGACAGCCGCATCGCTCCAAGAGAAGTAAGTCCCATCCGAAGAAGGCCGGTCGTCACGCCGATCTCTTCAATTCCAAGCTGCTGCTTTACAATATCAAGAATCTTTTCTTCAAGCTCGGTTCCGGGAGCTGTGATCTCAGAAGCACCAAGGCTCCCCGGTTCAGGAAGTGCATCCCTGTTTATTTTGCCATTTTCCCGAAGCGGGATGGCATCAAGCCTTACATAGATTTCAGGGATCATATGATCCGGCAGTGTTTTTAAAAGGAATCCGCGAAGCTTCTGTTCGTCCACTTCCCCTTCACAGGTATAGTAGAGAACAAGCACATCTCTTCTGACCATGACTGCCACAGAAGTGATATTCTCATAAGCTGCAGCGGTATTCTCAATTTCTCCAAGCTCAACCCTGAATCCCCTGATCTTGATCTGATCATCTATCCTGCCAAGGAACTCAAGATCTCCATCCTTGTTGTACCGGGCAAGGTCACCTGTTTTAAAGACTGTTGTTTTTCCAAGACCTGCAACTTCAAGATCAGTAAATTTCCCGGCTGTTAAAAGAGGCTGTCTGTAATAACCTGCCCCCATCTGGATTCCCGCAACGCAGAGTTCTCCTGCAATTCCATCAGGCAGAACATTTCCATACCTGTCACACACAATAGAAATACTACCGGCTACAGGCCGTCCGATAGGGATATTCTTCTCGCCTCCCTTAAGCTTGTAGAAGGAAGATGCTGCTGTGAACTCGGTGGGACCATAGGCGTTATAGATATTAAATCCTGTTTCCCTTACCGGCAGCATTTTGTCGCCGCCAAGCATAATGTACTTAAGTTTAAGATCATAGTGGCTGATAAGTTCCATGCCGACCTGAGTGTTAAGAAGCATGCCTGTTATATCATTTCTGTTTATATGATCCGCAAGCCCGGCCAGATCTCTCCTTAGCTCCTCATCTGCAATAAAGCATTTCCCTCCCGCTGCCAGAGGACATATCATATCAAACACGGAAGCATCAAAAGAAAAGCTGGAATGTATGAGATGTGACGTTCCTCGCCCCTGCTTAAGTTCCTGATTATTCCAGGCACAAAAAGCACTGAGCCCTCTGTGGATTATCATGGCGCCCTTTGGTTTACCCGTGGTACCTGAGGTATATATCATGTAAGCAAGACCATCTGTTTTTGCTCTGCTTACGAAAGGAGCTTCCTCTCTGATGCCCTTTTTAATCTCGCTCATGAGTTCTTCGGTCAGGACCACCTTTGCTTCTGAGTCCTTCAGCATGTAGCTGATCCTTTCATCAGGATACAGAGGGTCAACCGGAACATAGGCTGCGCCTGCCTTATTGATACCCAGTACAGCGATCACAAACTCCTTAACACGCCCCATCTTTACAGCAACAAAATCGTTTTCTTCAACACCTCTTTCAAGCAGGGCCAAGGCTACCTTATCAGACTCTGCATCAAGCTCTCCGTAAGTAATGCTTCCCTTATTGTCAGCTACCGCAATATCCTCAGGGAACTTAACTGCATTCTCCTTAAACCTGTCTACCCAGGTCTTTTGTGTATCACAGATAAGCTCTTTACCTGTAGAAAGGGCAATTACTTTTTTCTCATTTTCGGGATCAAGGTTCTTTAGGACACTTAGCTTATTATTTTCCGTAAGCCCCAGTGCTATGTTCCTTATACCCTCAGCGAAAGCCGTTATATCTAAATGATCAAACCTTCTCTTATCATATTCCAGGTAAAAGACGTAATTTCCATCCTCGGGAAATGTCGTAACAGTAAGGGGATACTTAAGGTCATCAAGCAATAAAGGTATCTGTCTGCTCCCCTGAAGCCTTCCGCCCTCAAAAATGTCATCCTGGTAGGCAAACATTATCTGCGGTGAGAGGCTGTATTCCCTCGATAGTTCTGCCCATGGACAGAAACCAAAGCCGTAAATTTCCTGAAGACGGCTGTGAAGAGCTGTCACATACTCTTTTGCGGAGAGTTCTGCCCTGTTTTCCATACCGCAGGAGACGGGTACGGTTCTTATAAACATTCCCAGAGTGTTCTCAAGACTTTCGGATTCACGACCGTTTGTAACCGTAAGATACACAGGATCATCAGATCCCGTAAACCTGACAAGCGCCTCGGCAAAAGAGGCCTGCAGGAAGCTTGACGCGGTAACTTTCGCCTCTTTACAGAAATCATCTATATCTTTTCTGTCGATCCTAAGTGTCAGCCGTTCGGGATCTTTTTCATTTGTATGCGCAGAATCAGGGAAAACAGCCGCCTCTGCACCTGAAAGAAGTCTGTCAAAGAACTTCCGTGCACTTGCAGTTTCTTTATCCGACAACCTCTCCTGTTCATATAGAGCTGCATCGTAAGCCGTGATCTTTTCTTTTGGAACCTCTTCTCCCCTGTAGGCTCTTTGTATATCCTTCATAAGGATCGTTGTGGACAGGCCATCATATATTGAATGATGAATGTCCGCAAAGAAATAAGTCTTATCTTTGAAGACATATACACCCATGCGTGATAAACACTCACCAAGAAGATCAAATGGCCTGACCATATCCTGGAAGAAGGAGATCTCAGGTTCCCTGTCAAGGACTTCAAATGTAACTTCTGCCTTTCCTTCCCCCGGCATCTGAACCACTTCTCCATCAACAAGGGTAAAACGGTTGTTAAGATACGGGTGTGCTTCTATCGCTTTTTCTACAGCACTCTTAAATCTGTTCCCATCTGTGTTTTCCAAAATATACAGATATGGCACATTGTAGGAAGTTGTAAGACGTTTCTTATCCCACTCCACATAGAGGGCCAACTGGTTTGAGGAAAGAGGATAGAATGCCCTTTTTGGATAACTGTGTATGGCAGGTTCATCCCTTTTTTCAGATATGATCGCAGCTATTGCCTCAATGGTGGGGTGCTGCATTATTCTTAAAACAGCAACATGGGCGCCGCTTTTGGCAGACAGAGCGATCCCAAGTCTCATTATACCTATGGAACTAAGCCCTGCGCTGATAAGATCTGTGGTCATGCCGATATCTTCAAGTCCCAGATCTTTGCGACATACCTCATAGACCAGCTTTTCCGTATCATTACGCGGCTGTATGATCTCTTCCGACCTGCCCTCATCTACATCAGGAAGGGCTTTCCTGTCTATCTTTCCGCTTGGTGTATGTGGCATTAGATCCAGCTTTACAAAACTTGCCGGCATCATATAATCAGGCAGAAATCCTGCCATTTTGGCTTTAAGAACCTCTTTATCTAAATCTCCATCCTTAACCGTGTAGTACAGACATATCCTGCTGCCAAAAACAACTGCCGCAGCTTCATATACAGGTCCGCTTTGGAGAGCACAGCTTTCGATCTCGCTTATCTCAACCCTGTATCCGTTTACCTTGACCTGAGAATCTATCCTTCCAAGATACTGAAGATTTCCATCCTCTGCATATCTTGCCAGATCCCCAGTGTGATACATTTTTATTCCCGGAACATAGGGACAGTCTGTAAACACTTCTCCTGTTTTTTCTTCCTGCTTCCAATATCCGGCTCCAACCTGAGGCCCCGCATAGCAAAGCTCACCTGCCACTCCCTTAGGAAGCAGATGTCCGTATTTATCCACTATGAAAACGTAGCTGTTCGGAAGAGCCCGGCCGATGGAAACGTCGCTGTACCTTTTCCCCTTCTCAAGTTCATATACCGAGCAGATACAGCACTCTGTAGGACCGTATTTATTTAGTATCCTTACGGTATCTGAGGACACTTCCGTAAGGGCCTCTCCCATCGGCGAGATATAGCGAAGATGAAGATCATAATTCTCTATCATCAATCTTGCCAGAGAGGTAGTAAAACCGCAGCCGTCAATCCTGTTCTTTTCAAGGAACTCATATATGGCATCCGGATCCTTTCTGATACTCTCAGGCATCATATAGATTGCTGCTCCGCTCATGAGAGGCGGATACGTATCTTCGATATGTGAGTCGAATGAGAAGGAAAAATGCAGACCTATCCTGTCGGTGCTCCTTAGTTCATTCTGAAGAGCAATGGCGCTGGCGCAGTTCATAAGCCCAAGGTGAGTAAACATCACTCCTTTGGGTTTTCCAGTAGAACCTGAAGTGTAGATCATATAGGCAAGTTGCGAAGGCTCAGACAGATCCTGGATCGACCTTCCATCATACTCAGAAACTGCCCTTTTGACTTCTTCACTGTCCAGTATGAGTTTTGCTTTGCTCTCATGCAGCATATAATCAATACGCTCCTTTGGATACTGAGTATCCAAAGGTACATAGGCTGCACCGGCTTTATGAATACCAAGGACCGCTGTGATAAATTCCTTCACATGAGGCATGTTTACGGCAACAAAATCCCCGGAGTTTACGTTCCTTTCTGCAAGATAAGCAGCCAGAGCATCCGAAGCTCGGTCAAGCTCCCTGTAGGTAAGGCTTCCTTCCTCATCAACGACCGCTGTATTCTCAGGATATTTTTTTACACTTTCTCTGAAGACAGAAAGCCATGTGGCATTTTTATCATAATAAAGGTCCTCGCTCTTAGAGAGCGCAATAACCGCTTTTTCATTCGCTTCATCAAGTACAGGCAGGTACAAAAGAGATTCATCGGGATCATTGACCATCTGACAGACAGTCAGTTCAAAGAGTGACAGAATGCGCTCCATCTCTTCCATTCGGTATTTTCTGACATCAAACAAAAGCTTTAATGTAAGCTGCCCCTCTTCATCCACATAGGCAACAGGAGCCACATCGTCGAAGTTTTCATCTTTTATCAGAACACCCTTTAAGCCATTCTTCTCATCTCCGAGAACACCTGCTGCGCTGTTTCCGCTGTCATAGTTTTCGAAGGTAAGGACAGTCTGAAACAGTCTGCTTCCAAGATCGGTAAGCGCCTGGATCTCGGACAGACTGCAATGATCGTACTCGCTGCTTTCTGCTGCCTGCTGCCTTATTTCTCCAAGCATCTTTCTGGTATCCTTATCGGCAGAAAAAATAACCCGAACGGGTATGGAACGGATAAACAGCCCCACCACCTTTGTAACATCAGGTTCTGTCTTATCGCGACCTGATACAGTCTTTGCAAATACCACATCATTTTGCCTGCTGTACACCGACAAAACCCTTGCCCATGCCAGTTCCACGGCATTACTTATAGTAACTTTCTCCTGCCTGCATAGATCCAGCAGATCCCCGGTAGTGTCTCTGTCGATACAAAGAACTGCTTCGTTGCTTATACTTCTTTCATCGAACGCAGTCTCTTCATATGACAAGATCTCAGCAGGGCTCTCATAGCCTTTAAGCAGTTCCCTGAAGTAGTTAAGGCCCCTTCGTTTATCAAGCACAAAACTCTCGCGGACAGCCTTTTCGTATATTCCATCCATAGAAGTTTCTTCAGAGTCGGGATCACTGTGGATCCCCGAAAATTCTTCTCTGAATAGCCCTGAAATGTCAGAAACCAGAATGCTTAAGCTCCAGCCATCAATGATCATGTGATGTATTGACATGATAAGATAGGAACTTGTCTCAGATCTCTTCACAACCACAAGTCTGAACAGAGGTTTGTCTTCCGGGTCAAAGTCCCCCTCAAGAACTTCCTGTCTGATCTTTAATATTTCTTTTGCAGGATCGTCACACCCTTCAATGTCTCTCATGGTAAGTGCAAGTCTTCTGTTAAGGATAGCCTGCCTTGGCTCAGAGACATTTTTATATATTATGGCAGTACGAAGGACTTCATGTTTTTTTGCCAGTCTTTCAAGAACCCTCTCGGCCTGCTGTCTTGTGGGAACGCCATTAAGCTCATAAATATAAGCAAGGCGATATGCAGTGGATAAGGGTTCTGACATATACTTAAGGAGCATTCCTTCCTGCATGGAAGTCAGAGGATAGATCCTTAGAATGTCCTCATTCCTTGACTTATATTTTCTTCTTACAGCCTGAAACTCCTCGTTTGTCCACTTGTTTTCACCAAGATCGCTTGCTGTAACACTCTTTGCCACCTGTTGCCCAAGAAGGCTTTCAAGTTTTTCAAGATTTCCAAAGATCTCTCCGGTGATCTCTCTTATCTCAGCTTCAGTGTAAAGAGCCCTGTCGTATTCAAGTCGAAGAGTAAAGCTTCCCGCAGCGACCATGCAGTTAATGGCAAGCCCCGGGCCAAAGGTATTCTCCTTTGCAATATCCCGTCCGGTATCAATTTCAACCTCGAAATCAAATAAACTGTCCCTGACTCCGGTCTCCATTACGCCAAGATAGTTAAAAGAGATATCAGGGATCGGATCTTTTTCTGAAAGTTCATCTGTAAGATACTGAAGGATTCCGTAGGAGACACCACGCCCCGGAACTCTGTGAAGGGTTTCCTTTACAGTTAAAAGGACGCTTAAAAGATCTTCTGAAAGTTCTTCAAAGATCACAGGGTAGATCGAGGTGAACCAACCCACGGTCTCATCAAGCATAAGACCATTTATAAACTCTTCCCTTCCATGCCCCTCCATACGAACAGACAGATCGGCTTTTCCCTTAACATTATAAAGAGCCCTTCCGACAGCAGTCATAAGCCCATCCTCTGCCGTTGCATTAACCATGTCAAAAGGTGTTGAAAGAAAGCGTGACGTAGCCTCTCTGTCCAACCTTTCCTCCCACAGGCCAAAGGACCTTGAGTGATCATTTTCTATGTCGGGCGCTTTCTCAAAGAGCTTTTCCTTTACGTCTTTCCAATAGGGAACATCTCTTAAAATACCGTAGCTTTCTGCATAGTCCTTCTGGGCTTTAACATAGCCCATATAGCTCAGAGTCTTTTGCGGAAGCACCACCTCCTTCTTCTCCTTAAGCTGTGAGCAGGCATCTGTAAGGTCATCCATTATGATCCTCCAGGAGACACCATCCACCACCGTGTGATGAGCCGTAAGGAAAAGATACCTTCCACCGATCAAAGCTGCCTTAAAAAGAGGCTTTCCTTCTTCAAAACTCTCCTTCAGACCTTCGCAGATGCGCGTTATATCTTCCTTTGAACTTTCAGGATATACCAAAAGATCTGTTATTATATCTTCACTTTCTATCACGAGATTATCTTCCTTCCATACTGCGCGAAGGATGTCGTGATGGCGCACAATGGCTGTTATTGCTTCTGCAAGAATGGTACTGTCAAGTTCCCCGTTTATCTTAAGCAGGATCGATTGATCAAAGTGCATGGGCTTCGGGAACTTCTGCGCCTTAAAGAAGCTTATGATAGCGCTGTCACCGACAGGTCCCGAAAGTTTTTCTTTGGACATATAAACGCCGCTATTTTCACTTCCCGTGCATAAAAGTGCAAGGTCTTTTACGCTGCTGCTTTTCAGTATCCAGGAGGCACGAACATCCACACCCTGTTGACGCAGGATGCTGACCAGACGTATGGCCATTATGGAATCGCCTCCGAGTTCATAGAAGTTATCGTTTCTTCCGATACTCTCCTCTATACCCAGTATCTTCTGCATACACGAAGAAATAACCCGCTCAGTCTCATTGGCAGGTTCTTCGTATACACTTCCTCTTATAAGCTTTGGTTCGGGAAGAGCATTTTTATCTATCTTCCCTCCGGGTGCTATGGGCATTTTATTAAGCTGCATGATCACAGAGGGCATCATGAACTCTGTAAGCTTCCCCGAAAGATACTCTCTGTATTTATCCCTATCTATCTGTTTATCTGCTGTAAAGTACAGTACAATGGAGTCTTTTTTTACCACAGCGGCCACATCTGTGATGTCTTCATAAGCGGCTGCCACATTTTCTATTTCTTCAAGTTCTATACGATAGCCCCTTAGTTTTATCTGGTTATCAATTCGCCCAAGAAACTCAAGATTTCCCTCTTCGTTGTAACGGGCAAGATCTCCTGTTTTGTATACGGTCTTCTCCCCGATCCCGGGAAGGCACATAGTCACAAACTTCTCCGCAGTTAACAGAGGCTGCTTATAGTACCCTGCCCCCATCTGAACTCCGATAAGGCATAGTTCTCCTGCAGCTCCAAGCGGAAGGAGATTACCGAACCTGTCAATAATAACAGAGGTACTTCCCGGTACTGGCCTTCCGATAGGAACGTTTTCTTCATCTCCCTTTACTTTATAAAACGAGGAGGCCGCGGTGAACTCTGTAGGTCCGTAGGCATTATATACATAGGTCTTAATGCTTTTAACAGGCAGCATCCTGTCTCCGCCAAGCATAAGATATCTAAGGTCCAGGTCATAATTGCGGATCAACTCCATTCCGATCTGGGTGTTGACCAGCATACCTGTTATGTGATTCTCCTTAATATATTCAACAAGACTCTGCAGATCGATCCTCATATCTTCATCGGCGATATGTATATGCGCTCCTGCTGCAAGGGGACATATCATATCAAACACCGAAGCATCAAAAGAAAAACTGGAATGGATCAGATGGGAAGTATCCTGCCCCTGTTTAAGTTCCAGGTTGTTCCAGGCGCAAAATGCCGAAAGACCTCTGTGGAGTATCATGGCGCCCTTTGGCATTCCGGTACTTCCGGATGTGTAGATCATATATGCAAGGCCGTCAGCTCTTGCCCTGCTCTTAAAAGAGCTGCCCGGATCATCCTCATTTAAGATCTGCGCCATAAGGTCCCCGGTAAGCACAAGCTTGGCTTCCGAGTCCTCTATCATGAACGAGATCCTGTCATCAGGATAGGTTGGATCTATTGGAATATATGCCGCTCCCGCTTTATTAATGCCAAGGACTGCAACAACAAACTCCTTTACACGTCCCATTTTTACAGCCACAAAATCGTTATAACCGATGCCTCTGCCCGCAAGATACCCGGCCACGATCCCGGATGCTCTGTCAAGCTCTCCGAAACTCAGGCTTCCGTTCATATCCGTTACAGCAATGTGCTCAGGGGTTTTCAGAGCGTTTTCGCAAAAGAGATCGACCCATGTCCTGTTCTCATCAAAGTCAAGTTCCTCTCCCTTTGAAACAGACATGACTTCATCTGTCTCCTCTTCGGAGAGCAAAGAGATATTACAGAGTTTCCGCTCCGGATCCTCCATGATCTTTTGCGTAACGTTTTTCATGGCTGAGCAGAACATGGAAAGAAACCTCTGTGAATTCTGACATTCACAGACGGTTCCCCTTATCTCATATTTATCAGGGAAAACGAAGATATTTACATCAAGATCGCTAAAGCATGCTCCTCTTTCCAACTGTGTGATCGGACATTTGACATCCCCGAAGAAGCCGGCTTCTTCCAGGGGCTCCATGCCAAGGAAATTGAACCTGGCTCCGCCTGTCATCTTCATATCACTGCAAAGATCCATATAGGGGTAATGCCCGTGACGCATTCCCAGAAGCGCTTCAGAACGAACCTGCTCAAGATATTCCTTTACCGTAATTTCACGGTTTACAGAAAGTAAAACCGGGGTATTGTTTACGAACATGCCATAGCTATCAGCAAGGTCTTTTACTGATCTTCCATGGTTTTCAACAAGGTAAGCTGCCCTGTCTTCTCCTGAGAGAACAGACAGTGTATATCCAAAAGCAGCCTGAAACAATATGTTAGGTGAAAAATTCATGTCATGGCACCACTCTTCAAGATAAGAGCGTTCCACTGACTCATACGCAAAAAGAAGCCGTCCTTCTTTATCGGATCCGTTTGAAAGAGAGACAAAATTCATTCCTTCGAACTTATCTCTATAGTAGGCTTTGTCTCTGTCATAGGCTTTGCCGGAGTATAGGGATATCTCATCCTGCGCAAGATCCAAAAGCCCATAAGGCACTTCCTTTAACTTGTTTCCCTCGTATGCATCCTTAAGGTCCCTGTGCGAAAACAGTGAGAGCATGGTGGTACCGTCAGCGATGAGATGATGAAAATCAAGGAGAAGATATCTGTTTTCTTCCGTGGTAACGATCTCGGCTCTGAACAAAGGCTCATCACCATCAAGCAAAAACGGTCTGCAAAAACCTCCGTGCAGATAGGTATCCGCCTCCTCTTCGGTCATAACGGTGTGCATCACTTTAAGTTTTGAGTCTGATATATACTGGCAGGGACTGCCATCTGCATCCTCCGTAAAGTGAAGATGCAGTTCTATTCTTACATCATAGATATTTAAGATCGCTTTCTCTATCCGGTCCGGATCAAGCTGCGGATCAAGAAGCATAGAGAATGGATTATTGTACTGCGTGCTTTCCGGATGTTTTACACATTCCAAATAAACACCCAACTGTGCCTTGGTTAAGGGATGATCTGACATACACTTGTCCTCTAATAAGTAAAATTATGAGCTGGGAGATGCTGCCTGAAAGGCCCGCTCATCTGATATATAAATCCGGCCTCATGAAAGGCTTCATTTAATGCGTTCACATATTTTTCTTCACGTATACTCTGCATAAAGGCAGCAAAAATTTTTCCATCTCTGGCGGTCAGGGATAATGTCATATTTCCCTCGATAATGTTATAGAAAGATTCAACGTATTCCTCAAGTTCTCCCATATGAACAATCCCGCCATAGCTCACAATATAAGTAACTGCTGATGATGGAAGTACAGATAACATTCCGGTTCTTGCGCACCAACGTTTTGCATTCAGTCCGTAAGAACCGTCGATCCTTTCTATAAGCTCTAAATATCTCCTGAAAAGATTCCCCGTATATTCGGGTTTAGTCTGTCTTTTAAGCTCAGCCTTTGTATATTCTCCCAGTTTTTTTGTATCGCCCCTTAGCAGTTCTCTGTTATATTCAAGTAAAACGTGGGTTTCAACATCACTGTGCGCTAAAGGCATTCCCCAGTTAACCAGCGGATTATGAACTATTCCTCCGCAAAGAGGAGTGTCTCTGTCGGAAACCACATTATCAAGCGCCTTGGCCTGCAGCATCAGAAAGACTCCGGCCACTGTTGTATGATTTGCTCTTGCATACTCAAGTACGGGCTCCTCATCAAACTCATATGTCCGGTATTCATGTGAGCGTTTAGTCGGACTTAGATGTTCTTTAAAAATATCTTCAAACAACACAAGACCACCCTGCCTCTTTTCCACCCCAAAGGAACGAAAAAGATGCCTTATCATTTCCATGTTCGGTACAACAAGCTCACCGGGCAGTATGGGACTTTCCGGTCTGTTCACCATAGGAGCGAACGGTTCCTTGCCAAAGCACTCCCTGACATACTCGTAGACAGTGGTAAAAACAAAGGGCATATATCCCCTTACCCCGGCCAGAGCGTGACTTATGTTAAAATATATATTCCTTCCCCTGTAATCCAGATATAAAAGATGTCCATTGACAAGTCTCTCTCCAAGCATAGGCATCTGTTCTGACGTTTTGATCACAGCAACCCTGCTGTCATTATAGGAAAGGACAAGACCACCCTTTGAATCCACTGACAGATATACAGCGAAGTAAGGATATCTCTTTATGGCCACATTTACTGAACTTGAAAGGATATCAGGATCCACTTCTTCCTTCATGGTCACTTTGACACGGGCGGATCCTTTGGAATTTCCATCCAGAAGATAAAGTTTATAGGAGTCATAGTTATAGAGCATTTTATTTCCCGGTCACTCCTTACATGTCTTAACGATCAGTGATCATTTTCTTTACTTACGCTTGATCTTACCTGAAGATGTCTTTTCCAGAGGCTCTTTGGTTACCCTGACGATATTGATCCTCTTGTAATCTGCAAGAGACTCATTAAGATCAAATACATAGTTCTTAATATATTCATCCACATCATCTATATTGATGGACTTAAGATAATCAATGTCCGGATATATATCCGTAACGATGTCTTCATTTTCTGCATATACCTGCACTTCCTTGACGCCGGGGTTCTTTGCGATTCTTCTCTCAATTTCTTCGGGAGAAACATTTTCTCCGTTTGAAAGAATGATCAGGTTCTTGATGCGCCCCGTCACATACAGGTAGTTATCCTTGTCAAAATAGCCGCAGTCTCCGCTGTGAAGCCATCCATCCCTGAGAGTCTCTTTGGTCTCCTCCTCCTTGTGATAGTAGCCCAGCATGACGTGATCGCCCTTCATGCAGATCTCACCCACGCCGTTTTTATCAGGATTATCTATTTTTATCTCGCTTCCCATAAGGGGCCAACCCGAGCTTCCTACCCGGTTGTGGCCATATCTGTTGACCGCTGAACAGCCTGATGTCTCTGTACAGCCATAACCGCACAACACATCTATGCCAAAATCCTGAAACTCCTCAATGAGGCGCGGAGCAATTGGAGCTCCGGCACTGATGATCTTGTACAGCCGGCCTCCGAATATTGAAAGCTCATCTGCAAAGATCTCCCGCTTTTCTTCCAGTGTTACATTTCCTTTACTGCGGTTTTCGTCTATCTGCTTTCTGATCTGTTCCTCTTTCCCGGCATCACGGATACTCTTCCACAGCTGATCCATGAAACTCTGGACAAACAGAGGCACCACCGCTATAAACTCCGGTCTCTCATTTTTGATGTCATCAAACAGATGGCGGATGTTGTGATTGATATAGAGAGAATGGCCTGACATGAGGGAAACAAGATGTGAAGTCTCTGAAATAACATGGGTAAGCGGAAGTACCAGAATGGTATCACCGGCAGCGTAACTTTCCTGCTCATATTCCATGGACTTATCAAACATATAGTTCCTCTGACTTAGCATAACGCCCTTGTTGCGGCCCGTGGTTCCCGATGTATAGTATAAAAATGCCATGGCGTCCGGATCGATCTCAACATCCTCAGCCAGAAATTTTCCTTCCTCACGAAGTTTTTTACCGGTTTCAATATATTCCGGAAGCTTTGACATATAAAGAAGCGGCACCTCACCTGCACCTGACAGTTCTTTTGCTCTGTCCTCGCCGTCGGCAGAGGTAAAAAAGGCACTGCATTCACTGTCAAAAATAAGATTTACAAGTTCCTCATTTTCCATACGGATATCCAGAAAGACCACGGTACAGCCGCAGCACAGAAGAGCCTGTCTTACCAGAAGATAATTGTAGCTGTTGGGGCTGAATATACCTAAATGCTTATGCTCGTAACCTTCCCTAAGGATAAAGGCTGCAAGTGCCAAAACCTGATCCTTGAATTCAGAAGGGAATACTTCGATCCTTTCATTTGTAACCGGATCTCTGTATAT
>JAEEGL010037007.1_pt1 | contig 13454 bp, 10 predicted proteins | sample 9134231 | NCBI WGS metagenome assembly JAEEGL01 (sample SAMN16246548, study PRJNA631951) | gut metagenome | biome: gut microbiome; feature: rumen; material: fiber-attached | host: Bos | place: Iran: Karaj | collected 2018-10 | reverse complement strand
GTAGTACTTGCGGCCAGCCAGGTGGCAGTCCATAAAGAACGTTTGATGTGCTTTCATCGCTTTAAAGATTTAAGGGTTAATACTACTTTTTGTTTCACGATGCAAAAGTACATGTCCGCTGTACCAAAAAACGGTACACTACAATAGATTTATAACGCCTCTCGGTGCATATCGCTGATACGCTGTGCAATGCTTTCGGGCGAAATGACCTTCACCCACCGGCCGCGGGAGAGGATATGGGCTAAAAAGTCGCTTGTCGGGCGGAGGAATAATTCAAAATCGACATACTCACCTTTGTCTTCCACCAACTGTTGGGAAGGGTGGAGAGGGAGGTCGCGCAAGGCATAGCGCTCGTTGCCGAAAGCCCGCAGCACAATGCGCTGGAGCGGGATGCGGTCGTCGGTCATCACGCCGAAATACTCGGAGAAAAAAGCCTCGGCGTCGAAGTCCGGGTCAACAGCAAATGGCTCGTCGGTGAGTATCAGCGAGGTGATGCGGTCGAAAGATAGCGTTATGGGGTACAAGCCACTGTCTTGTCCATCTCTGGGATACAAGCCCCCGGCTTGTAAAACGGGCTGGAATCCCGTACCCCTGGGATGCAAGCCACTGGCTTGTGAAACGGGCTGGGAGCCCGTGCTCCATTCCCCAACCCATGGCCATCCATCTAATCCGGCATTGGCAGGGTTGTTCAAGATGTAGTTGATGGTTTTCTGTAGGTGGCTGTCGTCGCGGATATAACGGTCGTAATACTCTTCCATCCAGAATTTCCCAGTGCGTCCAAGGATTCTGTTAGCTTCCTTGGCTGTATAGGAACGCCAACCGTGCATGATTCTTGAAAGTGACCATCCTTCATTCACTTCAATCAATACATGTACGTGGTTGGGCATGATACACCAGCATATTAGCTGGTATCTCTCACCGTCGAAATGTTTGAGAGTGTCTTGCATAATGGCGGCAATCCGTTCGTCCCGCAGAAAACATTGTCCATAACCAGCGTCTTCGAACTCTGCAATCTTTTGGCGGAGTCGTTGGTACTGGATGCTGTCACAGGAGGAGTCATCTTCGTTGATGTCCAGCTTCCGTTTGATCTCCTCTATCACTTCTTTTGGAAGAGAGTCGTATAGGCGGAAAGTGATGCTCTGAAGTGCCTTGTTCTCACGATGGGGGACGCTGTGGAAGCGTCGGTGCCAATCTTTTATTTCGTTAGATGGTTCTGGTGTTACGGGCAAGTAGCCCGTATCCCCTTGGGTTATGGTTACGGGCAGGGTGCCTGTATCCCCGTGGGTTACAGATACGGGCAAGGTGCCCGTACCCCTGTGGGTTACAGATACGGGCAGGGTGCCCGTATCCCCAGGGGTTACAGGCTGGGAGCCTGTGCTCCAGATATTTCCTACTAAGTACCAGCGGCGGCGGAAGAGCTTGATGCAATAGGGGGCTATTGTCCAGAAGGCATCGGTCGTAGAGCCGTAGCGGCGATAGGTGATGTCGATGAGTACGCCACGTTGCATCGCTTCCACTATCTGTCGTAACATTTCTCCTTCGGTGGGGATGCTTTCAAGCAGGATACGGTCGTGTAGGTTCCGTGCTTCTCCTACGATATTGCTCACTGTCAGCGTGCTGAGCATCCATTGTTGTACGGTGTCAGTGCGAAGAAGGTTGCTGTTGACGATATAGTAGCGGTTGTCGGCGTCGCAGCCGATGGTGATGCCGAAAATCTCCTCCACCTCGTTGCGGTGGCGGTTGAAGGTGGTGCGGCTCAGCGGACGGCCTTCGCTGAGCTCCGTGCGCAGCCAGCGTTCGTTCAGGTCGGCCAGGGTGATGCGCTTGCAGCGCTGGATGGTGTCCACCAGCCACACGTATTGCTTGAAGAGGAAGGATGCTTTCATTTGCTGTGGTATTCGATATTGTTTTCGGCGGCTGCTGGGAGCTGTTCTTCCCCGGTGGTGAAGGGGGCGGGAGCATGCTTGTAGCGTGCAAGCATGTTGCTGTTGAGCAGCAGCTCCACCTCGCGCATAGTGTGTTCTATCTGATGAGGGGTCAGCTGGCATTCCCACACCACGATGACCTGCCAGCCGTTCTCCTGCAGCAGTTGGTAGTTCCGCTGGTCGCGCTCCTGGTTGCGCTTGATCTTCGCCACCCAGAACGCGCGGTTAGACTGTGGAATCTTGCAGCAAGCGGAGTTCTCAATCTGTGCAGCACCGGAGTCCACAGCCTTTTCACTATTCAATTTTGAATTTTCAATTTGTGCAGCATGGGAGTCCTCGGAGCAGACATCCTTTTCACTTTTCACTTTTGAATTTTCAATTTGTGCAGTTGAAAACTGCACATTGTGTCCGTGCCAGAAGCATCCGTTCACGAAGATTGCCGTGCGGTAAGGCCGCATCACGATGTCCGGCTTGCCGGGCACGCTCTTCACGTTCAGGCGGTAGCGGTAGCCGTGGTGCCACAGCCAGCGGCGCACCTTCAGCTCGGGTTTCGTGTCCCGGCTGCGGATGTGCGACATGCACCGGTGCCGCTGCTCAGCTGTCATCGTGTCGGTCATGGGACTAGAAGTGATGGGTCGAAATCCTCTCTAAGCATTGTTTTCAAGTAGAATGCTTTTGCCGCTGACTCCCAATCGGCATCCCATTCGAGATACCCTTTATTCTCTTTACTTTTCTTGATATTGGTCACGTTGACAATAATGGGGCTGGAGATATTGTCTGCAGTCCATGTGGTGTAGAGGTATCCTGACATGGGTTCTGTTTTAACCATTAGGTTCATACTGTCAACTGTGATATTATCGATAAAGAGCAGTTGCTGTAAGAGTAGTGGTAATCGGTCTCTTGAGCCTTCGATGACGATGGCTTCAACCTTTTCGGGGGTGATACGGTTGCATGAGTCTAGCCCCAACAAGATAGGTAACAACAAAAGGAATAATGTCTTTTTCATGGCTGTTCTTTTTATTTTTGATTCATGATATACTTATTATTAATTGTAGAGAGCGGATAGTTTATTATCGTTGTGTCCTAGCCTCTCACACCTCACCTTTATACATCTTCATTGTATACTCAAACGATATCAACTCGCCGGGCTGCATCTTTGAACGGTATATATCCACCACTTCTTCACCAATCGGAATATATCTACCAAGACGAAGTCTTAATGCCGCTTTCCCCTGAACAGTAGTGAAACCAATTCGTTCAACCTCATAGTAACCGTCGATGCCACCAGCAACCATAGGTAGGAAGTATCGGATGTCCATTAAGTTGATATGGGGAATATACTCCATCACATAGGACTTGGCTTCATGGTCAACAAACTTTTTGAAACTACTTTCAGTCCTTCTGACAAGCCCAGTAAGAATATTCTTCTCGGCTGGCTTTTCCTTAATATGTGCGGGAGTCTCTACGATAGATTGACTTATCACAGCCTGAGGATTCTCACCCAGTTTACATTCAACCACATAGAAGTGTTTTCGTAATTCTTCCAATAGTCTTTTATTATTCTCGCTGTCCTGCCTGTCCAATGCCAGCGAGTAGTAATTGGTGTCGGAATAGGGTGTGTACATCTTGCCTAACACCTCTTGGAAGTGTGTCTGTATATAATGTTTCCCATCCTCATTGGGGAGAGCAGTCATTGCATAGAACTGATAGTCGGCCTGCAACCTCTTTTGGATTTCTTCGCGAAAGATACTTCTCACTTTTTTCTTCCATGCCGCTTTCTTCAACTTGTTATTCAGTGCATAAAGCGACACCACAAACAGAAAGTTCACATCGTAGTGGCAGACAAGCAGTGTGTCCCTGTCGAATAACCTGTTGTTGAATTGGTCAGATGTGAAATATTTGTTTTCCTTCTCTGTCAATCGGATGGTGTCTCGATAGCTCAAGTCTTTCTCCATCGTGGCACTGATGAAGAAATTAGGAATGATGTTATAACCTTCTGTAATATCATCTCGCAATTTCGGAACCTCACGGAACTGGTTCCAGTCGTTCTTCCAATCTTCGTCGTTCTCGTCACCCTTCATGAAAAGATTAAGGTTCCATTGGATTACATTGCGGGCATAAGTGAACTGCTTGGCCACAGACTCACGGCCTATGGGATTGCCGCGTTTATAGTATTTGGAGTCACCGATGTAATAAATCGGTTTGTCTTTCTCATGTGTGGTCAATCCTTGGTATGTGTAGATATGGTCAACCCTCTTGCCGTCTTCCTGTTTTTTCAATCCCGCAGGGATTTTGCCCGTTTCACCGATTAGCTCGTCAATGATGGCTTCAAAAACCAGATTGAAGTTTTTGACCAAAAGATAGTCTTTCTGTCCCAAGTCCAGTGACACACTTTTGGCTTTGTCGAAAAAAGCGTAACAGAGGTTCCATAGTTGGAGGGCTTTGTCCGAGAAGTATTTGTACTTTATCTGTTGCAGACGGATTTTTCCGAACCCTTTTATGTAGTTTTGAAACTTGCGGCCTGTTATCAATTCATAATTGCAATTGATAGTAATTGGGAAACCGTAGTGCTCGTGAATATAGTTTAGGATGGAGAAGAAGATGACTAACAGCTCTTCGTCAAAGTTGATTTGCCGTTTCTTGTTCACGGGGTTCACATAGATGGCATTCTTATCCTGAATCACTGCGTCAGTGCGGGCAATAGTGCGAGTCCAATTGATTTTGTTGAATCCCGAGTGCATGTTCTTGATGATGAACATGAAGAAGTTTTGGTTGTCGTCATTGAACTGAATCAACGACAGCAAGATATCAAGGAAAGTGTTGTTGCGTTGACGGCGGCCTTTGTTCACCTGTGCCATCTTGCGATGGTAAACGATTGAGGTGTCGTTGCGTTTATCGTTGTAGAACACCACCACAGCGCGATATATCCATACAGAGAAGTCGTAGATAAAGTTCTTCTGCACTTCAGTCAGCGGCGACACTTCGTTAACATTGATGATATCTTCTGGTCGGTATTGTCCAAACACCAATTCTTGCCCGTCCTTCACCTCCAGCAACACCTTCGGTAGAATGAATACGCAATCGTAAACGTCGGGGTGGCTGTTGAAATAGTAACCCACATAGTTCACGCTGACATAACCCTCGATGTCCTCAAGGGCGTCAATGCCGTAGATGGTTTGTTTAATGTCTTCGGCTCTGTATCGGTATTCTTCTATCAGTATGCGCATCTGCTAATTACGAATAGTTATTCCTAATTGCAAGAGTTCATTTAAATCCTCCAAAATCCTTACATAAGTGTACGTTTTTGCTCCTTTTAGAAAATAGTAGTCCTCTTTCATGATATAGGAATAGCCGGTACCCTCAAATTCGTCATATTTTTCTTTCGATATCAAAGGTCTACCAAGTCTGCGATATTTTAATCTATCGGAAACAGAAGTCACTTTTTCTATTCCTATTTTTTCTATGGCACGAATATATGCATCAAAGGCTCCCGATGTGGATTCGATGACGGTGCCGTCAGGAAACTCGATTGCTTTCAGAGAGTTTCTAGTATTATCAGGCACATTATTTTCGTCCAAATCATCTATTTCTATTAATCCGTCCTCCTTATTAGAGGTGACGATTTCTACTCCCAAGTTCTGCAGGAACAACTCCACTTTGTCCTCGCGGACAACAGCCTTTCCGTTGGCATCTACATCGTAGAACTTAGCAAAGGTCAATTCCTCTTCGCCGTCTTGGAATATGTCGCTGGCAAGAGATTGGTCTTTGAAAACATCGTTCCAAAGGTAGAACACCACCTTCGACACAAAGGTCTCTACCGTGATTTCTCCGCTATCGGCTTTGCAGAAGAAATAACCTAGCTTCTTGTCCTCCGACTTGGTTTGTTCATTGATTTCGGCATTAATCTTCTCCACAAACTGCCACCAGTCGTAGGCCTTGGTCTTGGTTTTTATTTTCCAATTGAGTGAAACCCCATTTTCCTTTCCTTCGCAGATGGGCATATATTTCCAGTCCCAGCGGCGTTTGAAGGCGCTGTCAATGGGGAAGAGGCTCTGGTCGCTGGTGTTCATCGTCGCCCATATATATAGGTTGTCCGGAAGCAGCAGCACTTCGCCGTTCAACACTTGGCTGACGATGTCCTTGCCATATATCTTGTTTATTCGGTCGGCATCGGCGATGGTCAGATTTTTAAAAGCCTTCGCCAGTTGCTTTTTCATATCTTTGTCGGCGGTGATGGGGTAGTCGGAGAAGCCATAGCGGTTGCGGTCGAGCAGTTGGAAGAGGTCGCCGAAGATTTGTGCGCAGTTTCCTCTATTGATTTCCTCGATAACGAGATATTGCTCTTTGGCATTCTCGCCGGCTGCTGTTTCAGCGTAAGCCTTCCATGCGTTGGTGTAAGCTTGCAGGAAAGCCTGTTCCACAAATTCATAAACGATACGGTTTTCTGTCACCTGTTTGCCATTCTCAACAATCACCTTGCCGGTTACGTCTCTCACGGGTATTTCGATGGATGTGGGCTTATATGCACCTACGAAAGTAGAATAGTCGCTATCGGGGTGGAAAGTAGTACGGATTACCTCTTTGTCCTTTGTAAGACGGTTTATCTCGAAGGATTTGCCCGTTCCGGGGGCACCGTAATAAATGCATTGATAATGTTTTTTCTTATCATCGTTATTGTCATCATGTCTCTCATCAAAACAATATACGGAATGGTTTACTCCTCCGCACAAATTCAATATTAATGTATAGTATGGATTATTTTGCGGCACAAACATGAACTCAAAATCAGTATATTTTGTTCCTTTGTTCTTAAAAATAAGTAAATCGTCTACTACCGCACCTAACTCATCTCGAATGAATGCTTTGACATCTCCATCCATTCGTGACTCAGAACCAGCAGCATACAAACGGGTTGTAATTGTTATTCCATCATAATCTTGGAATTGTTCAAATTGTGCTCGGAAAGTAAATGTAATTTGCCTATCATCCTCTCCATTTAAATAATCAAAAGAAAAAAATGAATAAGATGGCTCTTTTGGGAATGCTATTTGCTTCCCATCTCTTAAGTCTTGAGTGAATAATTTACGAATGTAAAGCATATTCTTCTATGTATTTTCCCCATTGCTCCGCAATGGCTTCTGCAAAGCCTGGGAAGGTTTTACTTCTAAGTTTTCTTCTTTCTTCAGTAGATATTTTTGTGTTAAAAGAATCTGAATACCATTTAGGTAAAGATCTTCCACTAGAAAGCACGACCCTTGGACCTTCTTCAACCATCTTTGTAGGTTTAAGTGGGGGTAGGTTATGAAGCCAAAGGCAAGTTTTCTTGGATGCCTGATTGCCAAACCAAAATGGTTGTACTATTTGGTCAGGTTTTCTATATATTTGGCTCATACAACCTACAGGGTTTTCAATAGCCCAATGTTCAATGTCTGTTTTAGTAAATTCAAGAAAGAATTCAACGGCATCCTCTTTCATCTTTCTTCTGCCAGGATGATGAGGATGTTCTCTTCGTTGTTCGATTGGAAGATTAGCGTCATCGGGGTGATAAAGCCATCTTGCGCCGCTTACAGACAAATATGTGCAAGGTGGATGTGCAATCATCAAATTCCATTCTTCTCCTTGTGGTAAATAGTATTCTTCCCCATTCTCTAACAATCCCCCATGATTTGGAATTACCTGCAATACATCTTGTTTAAAATGCCACTCAGGATGTCCACCACTACATTCTAAAATATCGCAACTGTATGCATTGTGTCCTCTTTTTCGGAAGGCTTTGCATACAGCTTGACTTTCCTCGCATGCTATTAATATATTCATTTTTTTTTGTCTATCGTTTTGAACAAGCCTGTCGCAATTGCTTTAGCAAAATTAACAGGAACAGCGTTTCCTATCATCTTGTAATTATAGGGTGTACTCCCTAAAAATTGATAATCCATAGGGAATGTCATCAGACATGCCGCTTCTCGGATTGTTATACTTCTTTGCTGTTTTGAATCAGGGTGTATAAACATATATCCATCTTTACTTAAATGAGCAACAATAGTATGAGCGGGTTTATCCCATTCTAAATTTTTATATTTCTGATATAAAGTTTTGTGCCCTGTTTTTTCGAAGTAGAAATCAATCATTGCCTGGTGGTTGATATGATTCATATCTTTTTCCACCCATTCTTTAAAAATCATCCTTTCTCTCTCCCCATGATTTCTTGCTTCATGTTGGGTTATTTCCGGGTTTGGATTCATTTGATGAGAATGTACAATTCGACCTTCTTTTATCGGTATTGGAAGCGGATATAGTGGTGGTAGTTTCCCAATGGCATCTCTAACAGTTAAGTGTAATAGTGGATTTTCTTCTTTTTCGATTGAAGTATAAAAATCGTCAAGAGAATATTTGGAGTCACGTCGGACACCTATAATAATTACTCGTGGACGATTTTGGGGGACACCAAAATTTACAGCATTAAACAATGCTTTATGCATTTTGTCCGGCGTTAGAATATTGTATCCAATACCTGTAAAAGCATCGTATATTCTGTTGCGAACAGGTATTCCTCCTGGTTTTGCACTCAATAAACCACCAACATTCTCAAACACAAAAATATCGGGTTTAAATGCGTCAACAACTTTGCAAAAGCTTTCAAACAAATAGTTTCTATAATCGTTTTGCATTGAGTTTTTGTCCGTTGCCCTTCCATGAATTGAATATGCCTGACAAGGTGGTCCCCCTATTATGATATCTACATGTTTTTTTCCAACAATTCCCTTCAGCCCCCTGTTTTTTACAGCATCTGAATTGTAATCTCCATATAGTTGCTCTGATTCAGTCGACCAAGTTCCATTAATAAGTTCATCCGATTTCTGTATGTCAAATAGAATAACTTTTTTTAGTGCATCTATTTTGGTTTCTCCCCATTTAGTTACTAATCGGTTGCGAAGAGTATTCACCATAGGCTTTTCCCATTCCACATGAGCAAGTGCCTCATAACGACTAGTCTGGAGGAATCCTTCCGAAAGTCCTCCGCAACCTGCGAACAAGTCTATGAATGTATATTTCTTCTTTGCCATTATTAGCCTTCAAATCCTAATTCTTTAGCCTTCTCGACAATCTTCCATGCAGAGAGGAGTTGTAATACTGTTGTTATGTTTCGTTTGCGCAACATAATTGTGCATATTAATATCGTTGTGTTTCATTCGTCATCTATTGGGATTAGTCACATATCAGTCACATAAAATAACCATTGGTTTTCAGTGTCTTAGTTCGATGTAGTTTGCCAATTGTCACATATCAGTCACATAAGATTATATTGTTGATCGTCTTCTTTGTGTTTTACTTACTGTTATTATTAGTCACATATCAGTCACATAAAAATAGGTCTGTTAATCAGTGTATTAATATTGTATTTCTGTTAAATTGTCACATGTCCGTCACATAAAAACTATGCCCATTCTGGCAGATATTGAGCATATTTTCGCGAGCGTGAGGATTCGTCAGGTTTTATTAACTTGCGAGTTACCGTTTCGCTGATAATTCTGGATGCAATGGAATAGTTTTTATCGCTGATGTTCAGTCGTCCACGGAAACTTTCGTTGGTCATTTTGTTTCCAGATAGATACTGCAAACAGCAATGCTGATAGCAAGCGCGTATCTTGTCCTCTTTTGTCATTTTTCCCATGGGTTGAGGTGCAATCATTGTCACTCTTGTAAACAAATCTCCTTTCTGAAAATCGGGGGCGGGAAGTTGGTGAATCTCACATTGGGTAATGGCTCTGTCAATACCACTTCCTCGCTCTTCACATATCTTCAGTCGGCGCATCATTGCCGCCAGTTTTTCATTACGGCTTATAGGGGCATGGTCGATGAATCGTAACACATCAATCAATGGCTTCCCTGGGTTTGTGATTTCTATCCTATCTGCAAAGACTTCTATCATCACCGAAGCGCCGCCAATAGAGAAGTCTTGGTGGATAAGGGCATTGGCTACAAATTCACGAATGGCAATGGGTGGGTACATAGGCGTATCTTTCCTTAGGGCTTTGCCAATCTCTTCGTTTGAAGGAAGATTTGCACTAATATACTCCACCAACCCCTCAAATCCTACAGCATATCCTTTTGCCCCTACTTGCTCTCGAATGGCATCAATGCGACTAGCTCCTTTATAGAAAACAACCCTTACGGCTTTACGAGACAGATTGTCAAAATTGTTCAGGTTTGTGGCAAATAATATTCCTCCGAGGTTTGTGATGTCGTAGCAGGACTGCCTCTTGATAATGATTTTTTCCTCCGCCAGTTTTTCTAATATAGCACTTTTGTTCTCAGGGAGCGGAATTTCCATCAAACGGAAAAACGAAGGATAGTCAATTAAGGAGAGTACTTCGTCAGCAGATACTCCACCTAAAGCTGTCTTGTTCTCAAAATAGCCACTTTTAGTGTTCTGCCAAATTTTGCGTTCTCTTTCAGGATGGTCGGATAGCTTCTTCTTGTATGATCCCACCCGTATATAGGCTGTGCCATCGAATTTGACGGGTGTGTTGCCGGCAGAATCAATTATAAAAAGAACTATATGTTTGCCTTCGATTATTATTTCATTAATACTAAAGTCAATCCGAGGGGTAAGATGAATGGCTAACCAGTTCTCTAATTCCTCATTCCCAATTTTTTCATTTTCCGGATGGAACTCAGTCCCCACAATGGCATGCGTTGAATCATCTATACCATAGGCAAGGTATCCTCTGGATTGTCCCATATATGCTGCACCGTTGGCAAGAGCCGAAATATATTCACCTATTAAATGCGGCTCTTTATTGTTGCATTTAATCTCTATCCATTCGCACTCTTTGGGTGACGCTTGAATGTCGGAAATAATAGATATGATTTCTTTGTCTTTCATCCTTCAAATCCTAATTCTTTAGCCTTCTCGACAATCTTCAATGCAAAGAGGGCTTGTTTCAATGAGGTGATGCCTCGGTTGCGTGACTTCATAGTGCCGAAATTGAAAGCTGCTTTTCGCTCTATAGGTGTGAGAAGATTCTGACTTTTGGCCCATTTCGCCAACCCAAACCAATAATTGGGTTCGATAGACTCGGCCTCCTGTATTCGGCTTTGCTGCGTTTCATTTAAATACGAACCATCATCGTTGGTCTCAGGCTGCATTAAATTGTCACCAAACTTTTCGGTGTTGCTCATTTTTAGCTTCAGTCTATTCCAGCATTCAGGTTTCTTTGTCCATTCTCCAACATTAGAGGATTGGTTGCCCCCTGATGCGCTTCCTGTTATATGCTCCCACACAAGGGGTATAAGCTCTTCTATCTTGTCGATGACATCTTTCTGTACCTTTTGGTGTTCCCAGATGTACGTCAAATCTAGATTGCCCTCAGAAAGATAGGATATTGCAGACATCATATAGGCATTCATATTGGCCTTGTAGCCGCCAAGATTTTTCGATTTGACCAAGTTGTCGATGGTATTGAATAGGATACCTTTCGCAATGACTTTTTTATAGTAAACTGCAGAGATAGTAGGTCTCTCACGTTTGATGTCGGCTACAAACAGTTTATAGTTTTTCTCAGCACCTCTGCATACATCGTAGGGACGCTGTTTCCATGCAACCTCGTATTTTGCGATGTCGGTCTTCGTGATTTTTTGTTTCTTGGGATATTCTTTCTTGAAGCTCCGTTCATTGTAACCGTCGAGTTGTGCCAGCTGGTCAAGATACTGTCCTCGGGTGCGCTCAAAATACCATTTGCATACAGGCTTGTTGTTGCCATTGGGCACCCATTCATTACGGCTGAACTTCTCCAAATCGACGAGATAAGGCTCATTGGCCGAGAAATCGGAGTCCTTGATGGCTGTCTGGCGGTTGGCATAGGTGGATATCGACTTTATAATATCGTCGTTGTGGTCGGCGTCATGGATGACACTGATTTTCATGGGAACAAACACTTTGTTCAAATCAACCTCCTTGTCAGCCAATGAGGCGGCAATAGCTGCAGTGGTCTGCCCACCATTCACTATCTGCCAGTCGTATAGGCGGGTGATATATAGCATCCCGTCAACTTCCTTGGTCTCTATCTCGCTGGCGGTTGTCGAGATGCCGTTGTTGTAGCTGAAGAACATATCAGGGGCATTGCGCAGCGTTTTACGTATATCCTTGTTCACCTTGCCTTTGAATTGCAAAAATGTGCGGACGTTCTTTTCCAGTAGCACCTGTTGGTATTGCTTGTATATCTTAGCCAACGTGATACCCGGGATAATGGCAAGGTAGGCATCCACGAAGAGATTCTGCTCGCTCATCTTTAGGCATTGCAGCTCGGTGTTGTAGGTTGTGGGGAAGTCTATCTCCACTTTCTCCTTTCCGGCACGGATATTGTGCTGCTGATAAACACGCTGCATGTCCCACACGTTGCACTCAATGATGTATTCCCCATCTTCACTCTCAACGGCTGCAGGAACGGCTGAGGGGTCGGTAAGTCCATCAGTTATGACATAGACTCGTAACTGCTTGATTTGTCCTTTGGTGCTTTGTACAAGCTTTGCCACCTCTACTATCTCATCATTGGGCGTTATTTCTTGATTCTTGAATAACTGTCCGTTCATCGCTTCGCGGTAGAAAGCCATGAGGTAGTTGAATCCCTGCTGCACTTTGCTATTGTTCAGCCTGCCTAAAAGAGTGTCGGCTTTCATGAGATAGAAGAGGTCGAGCGACTCGGCCTCGTCGTTATAATCGTAGGCGGTAATACGGGTGCGTGTCTTTTGGAAAGAGCAGATCTCAGGGGCATTGACCTCACCATTATCTTCGATATACTCCAAGATACTTGTTGCCAGCTCTTGGTCATAGTCGTTGCCCGTCATTTCGACCGACATCTTCACGTTATCGATGAATTCATGCGCAAATTCCTTGATGTTCATATTTTATTGTTCTTGTTCTTGATTCATTGTTTTTAGAGCTTTTGCAATTCTGTTCTCGGTCATTTCTCTGCACGAAAAAGCCCCCTTTTCGTTTTTTGAAAAGAGGGCGCGGTGATGACTGGGATACCGGGGTTAGCACAACCCATCATACAACAATCGTCAGTCCACGCCCTTTGGTTGGAGCGTAAACATCCGTTGCGTTGTCTGATTGCTGATTTGTTGAAGTGCTAATTCGGTATCCTCAGCCTAATCAAGGATGTTATAGACTCATTTTTTCTTTACTGTTCTTTCGTCGCTATTTTATTGTCCGTAAGTCTCCAACGGGGTCATACAATAAGAAGGGCATGAGACTTCTGTGCCATAAGGCAATGCCTTTCTCTCACACTTTTTATGCACATTATCGCATTGCAAAGATACGAATTTTTCCTGGGTTTTCGGGTTTTTTGGCGGGGAAAAAATATTTTTTGTATATTTGCATGGTGGATGTTTTGGGGAAGGTTGGCGTAAGGTGTTGTGGGGCTGTGAGTAGGGCCAATGTTTTAACGATAGAAGTACGTTATTTCTACGTTTGTATGACGATATTCTATCGTCGAAATATCGTTGATGTATCGTTGAAGTATCGTT
>JAEEGL010033783.1_pt1 | contig 13454 bp, 13 predicted proteins | sample 9134231 | NCBI WGS metagenome assembly JAEEGL01 (sample SAMN16246548, study PRJNA631951) | gut metagenome | biome: gut microbiome; feature: rumen; material: fiber-attached | host: Bos | place: Iran: Karaj | collected 2018-10 | reverse complement strand
ATGTTTATTTATAATGCGGAAGCACATCTGTTTTTCCTTAAGATATGACTATTGCCTTATACAAGTTTTGTTATTATATTTAAACCAAGAGGTAAAAACATGGCAGAATGTACACACGATTGTAATTCTTGTGGAGAAGATTGTTCTAAGAGAGATTTTCAGGTTGCTCCGCATAAGGACAGCAAGATTAAGAAGGTTATTGGAATTATAAGCGGTAAGGGTGGTGTAGGTAAGTCACTGGTAACAAGTTTGCTCGCAGCCCGTGTAAACAAGGACGGATTCCATACCGCAATTCTGGACGCAGATATTACAGGTCCTTCTATTCCCGAAAGCTTTGGAGTAGGAGAAGAACGCGCTCAGGCTATAGATGGTCAGAACGCTTTGAATCCGGTTGTAACAGAAAGCGGCATTCAGCTCATGTCTATGAACTTTTTGCTTCAGAATGAAAACGATCCTGTAATCTGGCGTGGTCCTGTTATTGCGGGTGCCGTAAAGCAGTTCTGGACAGACGTTGTCTGGAAGGACGTAGACTTTATGTTTGTAGATATGCCTCCGGGAACCGGCGACGTTCCTCTTACAGTATTCCAGTCGCTGCCGGTGGATGGAATCATTGTAGTTAGTTCACCTCAACAGCTTGTTCGCGTTATTGTAGAAAAAGCCGTAAACATGGCCAATATGATGAATATTCCTGTTCTTGGAATAGTAGAAAATATGAGCTACGTAAAGTGCCCGGATTGCGGTAAAGAAATTACAATTTTTGGCAAGAGTAATATAGATCAGATAGCACAAAGCTTTAATATTCCGGTTCTGGCCCGTATTCCTATGCAGGAAGAAACCAGCCGCGCTGTAGATGCCGGTGATATAGAAAGCCTTGATATTCCGGAAATTGCTCCGGTTGCTCAAATAGTGGAAGAATTATTGCAAAAAAACTGATCTATGCTATAATGTTTCTATGAATGAAAACACAACCGTAACAGATGCTGCTGTACAGGAATCCATTAAGGAGATCTGTCATATTCTTTCTACCTCTGATGAAAAAATGGCATACGACTTTATTGAATGCCTTTTTACTCCTGCTGAACGCAAGGATATTGCAAATCGCTGGCTGCTCGTAAAAGAAATAGACAAAGGAACAACTCAGCGTGAAATTGCAAAAAAATTCGGTATGTCGTTATGCAAAATTACACGCGGTTCAAAAGAGCTTCGCAAACCTGACAGCGCATTCCGCAGAATTCTTGATTTGCAAAAATGAAATCTAAACTTTTCTTTAATATCCCTCCTTCACGCTGGGAAGAATACCTTCCGCTTGGAAACGGTCGTCTTGGCTGTATGATTAAGGCCCAGCCGTGTAACGAGGTACTCCAGCTTAACGAAGAAGGAATCTGGTCTGGCGGTCCACAGGATAGACTTAATCCCGATACAAAAAAATTTCTTGAGCAGCTTCGCTCTCTGGTAAACGAGGGACGTGTACTCGAAGCTCAGGCTCTTGGCTTTGAGTCAATGAGTGGAACCTCTTTTAATGAACGTTCCTATCAGACTGCCGGAGATTTTCATATTGATTTTTTTTCACCGGATAATTCAGGGCTTGCGGTTGGCTGGCCGTTGCAGCATAAAACAGATGAAAAATGCCTGGCCTCTTATAAGAGTGAACTTCTGCTTGATCAGGCATGCACTATAGTAAGCTATACCGATGCTCAGGGAGTGGAGTTTACCCGACGAACCTGGATTAGCGCTGTGGATGATATGCTGTTTATGCATGTTACTGCAAGCGAGAGTGGAAAAATAAATTATAGCGGTTATCTTGATCGTGGAAGCTGGAGTGACAGTATTTATGCTCAAGACGGCTGCATTTTTCTGGAAGACAGCCACGGTATTCCTTTTTGTGTGGGAGCGGGGGCAATTGCAAACGGCGGCCAGAGCGGAGTTCGTGGTGTTTGTCTTTATGGACAAGCCTGCGATGAGGTTTTATTTTTCATAGATATTCAGAGCCTGCGTTATAATAATAAATGGAAGGAAAAGCCTGTTTCTCCAAAAAAATATGAAAGCCTCAAAAGAAAAAATGTCTGGTCCCTTTTGTGTAAGGCAAATCTTCAGAAAATAAAAAAACAGATAGAAAAGGTTGGACTTGCTGTTGCTGCCGAAGACTTTTTTGCCTGGCATCTGGTGGAGTATAAGAATTACTGGGACAGAATGGAAGTGCAGATTGGTGGGGAGGCCCTTCGACAAGCTCAGGGACCCCAGAGCGTGCAAACCACCCCAAACCTCCTCAAATCCGCATCTCCATCCAACACCGCTCTCGTAAATCAGTATATCAATTTTTCCCGCTATCTGCTTATAAGCGGAAGTCGTGTGCCTGGCACCTTACCACTTACTCTTCAGGGGCTTTGGAATGGCTCAATGGAACCACCCTGGCAAAGCAAGTACACAATCAATATTAATGCACAGATGAATTACTGGCCGGTCAACATGACAAGTTTGAGCGACTGCGAACTGCCTTTTTTTGATTTGCTTGAACGCTGTTACAAAAAGGGACGGGAGGCTGCACAAAAGATGTATGGCTGCAGGGGTTATGTGCTTCATCATAATACAGATTATTGGGGAGATGCCGCTCCTCAGGATGCCTGGTTACCTGCAACCTATTGGGTGCTTGGCGCAGCCTGGATGGCAACCCACATAATTGAGCATTACGAATACACAATGGATAAAGCTTTTCTTGCCCGATATTACTACCTTATGCACGAAGCAGCTCTCTTTTTTGCAGATTATCTTGTTCCTGCCGAATCCGGTGCAGGTTTTGCCCCGGACGGAAAGCCTTATCTTATAATAAATCCGAGTCTTTCACCTGAAAATTCTTATGTCACCAAAACGGGTGAAGTTGGAGCCTTTTCTGCAGGCTGTCAGATGGATAATATGATTCTGGAACACCTTTTAAAAGGCTGTTTGAAGGTTCATCATGAACAGAACTGTCTCCATCATTCAAAACTTGTTTCGATAACTCATAAAGGAAAGCCCTATCCCGACTCAGATTTTGACTGTTTTGAATATATTCTGGCTCATTTAAAAAAGCCGGCCCTTAATTCCGATGGCTCTCTTATGGAATGGAACAGCGAGGTAGAAGAAGTGGAGCCGGGACATCGCCATATAAGTCATTTGTACGGACTTTTTCCGGGGCACACAATTTCAGTGGAGCGTACACCGGACCTTGCGCAAGCCTGCAAAAAGACTCTGGAAAAGCGGCTTTCTAACGGTGGTGGTCATACCGGCTGGAGTCAGGCCTGGATAATAAACTTTCGTGCTCAGCTGGAACAGGGAAATCTGGCGCTTCAGGCCATTACAACCTTATTCAAGAATTCTACGCTGCCGAATCTTTTAGATAATCATCCGCCTTTTCAAATTGATGGAAATTTTGGAGCACTTGCGGGAATCATAAGGCTTCTTATTCAAAGCGAATTTGATGAAAACGGAAATGTACAGGTTAAACTTTTGCCTGCACTCCCGGAACAGAAGGAATGGCAGAGCGGTTTTGTCCGTGGAATAAGCATAAAGGGTGGCTGGACTATAGATTTTGAATGGCAGGAAGGAAAAGTGGTAAAACACTGTCTTCATAAACAGGTCAACGGTATTGAGGAAGAAAAAATTAAGCTGTGTTATGCGCATTGTAAACAAGCCAATAATATAGTATAATAATGTTCAAAATTTATGGATTTTAAGGGGAAACATTATGGACGAAATACTTGAGCTTTTACGGCAGAATGCACGTCTTTCGGTGGAAGATATTTCTGCAATGACAAAAAAAACTATAGACGAGGTAAAGGCCGCCATCAAAAAACTTGAAGATGATGGTGTAATTCTCAAGTATGCCGCCATTGTAAATCCCGAAAAAGAACGTGGAGCAAAGGATAAGGTTTGTGCCGAGATTCAAATTCAGGTACAGCCTCAGCGTGAGCATGGCTTTGATGCAATTGCAGACCGCATTTACCGCTTTCCACAGGTTAAGTCTCTGTATCTCATGAGCGGCGGTTATGACCTTAAAGTAATTATCGAAGGCGACAATCTCAAGGATGTTGCTCTTTTTGTAAGCGAAAAACTTTCTACTCTGGAGGGTGTTCGTTCTACTAAAACAAACTTTGTCCTCAAAACATATAAAGAAAATGACATTGTCTATGTAGCAGATGAACGCGACCGTAGAGAAGGGGTTCAGGCCTGATGAACACACGAACAGATAAATTTTCCAGAGCAATGGAAGCTATTCCGCCGTCTGGAATCAGAAAATTTTTTGAACTCTGCATTGGGCACGATGACATCATTTCTCTTGGTGTCGGTGAACCGGACTTTCCAACTCCGTGGGTTATCCGCGAAGAAGCATTTTATCATCTGGAAAAAGGCCACACCTCTTATACTTCAAACTGGGGTCTTATAGAGCTGCGCGAAGAAGTTTGTAAATATCTTGAACGCTTTAACTTATACTACGATCCTAAAACAGAAGTGCTTCCAACAGTAGGTGCTTCCGAAGGCCTTGATCTTGTACTCCGTGCAATCCTTAATCCTGGTGATGAAATTATTGTCTGTGAGCCTTGTTATGTAAACTATCAGCCGTTGTCTACCCTGTGTGGTGCAACTGTAATTCATCTGGATACAAGTAAGACCGACCTTTATCCTACTGCCGAAGCAATAGAAGCAGCCTGTTCATCAAAAACAAAGGCTGTTATGTTCTGTTCTCCAAGTAATCCGACCGGCCGCGTTATTCCTGCCGACGAGCTTGAAAAAATTGCAGAGGTTGTAAAAAAACATGAAATCTGGTGTTTGAGCGATGAGATTTACTGCGAGCTTTTGTACGATGGACGCAAGCATGTTTCTATAGGCTCTTTCCCCGGTATGAAGGATTATGCAATTATCTTTAATGGTTTTTCAAAATCGTTTGCTATGACCGGCTGGCGCATCGGTTATATTGCAGCTCCTCATGACCTGCTTGTTCAGTGCTGTAAGCTTCACGGTTATAATACAATCTGTCCGCCGATTTTCAGTCAGTATGCTGCGGCAGAAGGCCTGCGTAACGGCTGGGCAGAGGTAGAGAAAATGCGCATAAGCTATCAGCAGAGACGCAATTTAATGCACAAGGCCTTTACAGATATGGGGCTGCCGTGCTTTGAACCCGAGGGTGCATTCTATATGTTCCCGGATATTCGTCCTACAGGCATGACCAGCGAAGAATTTGCAACTGAGCTTATTCAAAAGTATAATGTAGCTGTTGTTCCCGGTTCCTGCTTTGGGGATGCCGGAGAAGGCTTTATCCGCTGCTGCTATGCAACTGATATAAATAAAATTAAAATTGCCATGGAGCGTATAGCTCAATTGGTACGCGAAAAAACAAACAGATAGAATAAACAGGAGAGTTTGCAGAATGTTAATTCCAGTTTTGCTTGCGATTACCGTTGCGGTTGTTCTCATCACTATTATTTTATTTTTAAACGGTTTAAAGCGTAAATCCAATGCTTCAAAGTCAGAGCGTGTCGCTTCCTCTGTTCAGAAAAAGGGAATGACGGCAGTTATTAAGGAATATGAAAAAAGACTTGCGCATGACCCTCATAATGTAGAAGCCTTGAGTGGACTTGGAGATGTTTATTACAACGATCAGAACTGGGAAAGGGTTTGGAATATCTATAAAACTCTGTATGATTTGTCTTCTGCTCATACCGAAATTGTAATTGCTGATGTAACCAGAAGATGGGGAATTGCAGCTTTCTTTTTGAAAAAATATGATGATGCAATTAATGTACTTTTGCTTTCGGTAAAAAAAGTTCCTGATTCTTACGAAACAAACTACTATCTTGGCTGTTCTTTTCTGGAAAAACAGGTTTACGAAAAGGCGGCCTACTGTCTCAAAAAATGTAAGATTATCGCACCTGAAAATACCGATGTAAACAAGCATCTTGGTTTTTGTCTCTTTAAAAATCAGAAATATCGCGACAGCCTTCCTTATCTTAAAAAAGCACTTGATGTTGAACCGGAAAACAAGGAACTGCTTTATGATATGGCAGTTGCAATGTCCGAAGCAGGAATGGGAGATAAGGCCTTAAAGATTTTTGTTCACCTGCGTCCGGATCCTGTTTTTGGTGCACAGTCTTGTCTGGAAGCCGGAAAAATGCATGAGCGCGTAAAGGATTTTCAGGCAGCAATTACCGATTACGAAATTGCGGCAAAACTGGAAAATGTTCCGGAACAGATTGCTCTGCAGATAAAGTATCGTTGTGCAAACTGTTATATATCGTCAAATAATATTCCAAAGGGTCTCGTTCTGCTCAAGCAGATTCAGTCCATGCATCCGGCTTATAAGGATGTAGACAGTCTTGTTGCAAGATTTCAGGAATTAAATCAGAATCAGAATCTTCAGGTTTACCTTATGTCCGGTACAAGTGACTTTGTTGCACTGTGTCGAAAATTCATTACGGTTTTCTTTAAGAATGCCTTTGTAAAAATAGAAGATGTTTCGGTTGCAGCCGAGAGTATAGAAATTATCTGTGATGTAGAAAGCAATAAATGGGAAGCAAAAAATATGTTCCGTTTTTATCGGACACAGACTGTTATCGGCGATATTTATGTGCGCGAATTTCATGCCAAAATGCGTGATGCAAAATGCGATAACGGATATTGCGTAACTATGGGAACTTTTTCTGACAGCTCCCACAAGTATACCGAAGGTCGTCCAATTGATTTGATTGAAAAAGATGCCTTGTGTGCTGCCCTTAAAAAGATTAATATGCTTGGTTAGTGCGGCGGAGAAAGTAGTCGCAGTATGAACATTTGTCTTTTTGATAAAGCCGAAATTGAAAGTCCCGAGCCATTTTTGTCTTTTGATGACAAAAGGGGTGAACATATTTTAAAAGTTTTACATAAGGTGCAGGGTGACAGCTTTACGGCAGGTATTGTTGACGGAGCTTCCGGTGTTGCTGTCATTACAAAACTTGATGATGCAGCACATCGCATTTATTTTACCTTTACTGCAACTGGCGACGGCAAGCCTTTGAATCCGCTTAAGATGATTGTGGGCTTTGTACGACCTATTCAGTTGCGTCGGCTTTTGCGCGATGTAGCAACTCTTGGTGTGAGCGAGCTTCATCTTACAGGCACCGAGCTTGGCGAAAAGTCTTATATGCAAAGTGATCTTGCCGAGCCGGAAAAGGTGAGGGAGCTGCTTTTGGAGGGCACCGTGCAGGCAGGCAGTACACATGTACCTGCCGTGTTTATACACAAGTCGGTAAAGGAATGCCTGGATTGTGTGGGGTCTCTGAGCCTGTCGAAGGGCGCGGGATCGAAGGGCACGCAGAGTTTGCAACGCCGCCTCTGCCTGGACAACGTAACCCCCGTCTGCAGCCTAAGTGATGCTATGGTCCCTGCAGGTGAAATCATCGCCGCCATAGGCAGTGAACGCGGCTGGACAGATAAGGAACGTGCCTTGTTTGAGGCCGTCGGTTTTATCCGCTGTGGAATGGGAGAACGCATAATGCGTACAGAAACCGCAGTAACGGTTGCCGGCGCAATAATATTAAATGAAATTGGAGTATTAAAATAATGACAAACGAAAAAATAAAAGAAATGCTGCTTGATATAAGTGCCTGCGAAATAGATTTTACTGTAATTCAGACAGGCAAGGAAAGCAAACGTGTCAACGGTTTTTACAAGCCAGACACTCACGAAATCTATCTTCATAATCTAAACTTTAAGTCAGAGAACGAGCTGGTTTATACTGCTGTTCACGAATATACTCATCATCTTATTACAATCCAAAAACAGGAAACTGACCCTTCTTATGGTACTGCCTGTAAAGTTCACACTCAGGAATTCTGGGCAAAGTTTGGCGATTTGATTGAAATTGCAGAAAAAAAGGGGTATTATTCAATTGGCTGGGAAAGCAATGCCGAGCTCAAGGCGCTTACCGAAGATATAAAAACAAATTATCTTGCCAAAAACGGCGAGCTCATGAAGGATTTTGGCAAAAAGCTTGCCAAGGCTATGGAGTTGTGCAAACAAGCTAATATCCGATACGAGGATTACATAGACAGAGTTTTGTGCCTGCCGCGTAATGCTGCCAAGGATATTCGCAAGGTTGGTGCATCTTCGGTAAATCCTGCAATAGGTTTTGAAAACATGAAGGTAGTTGCTTCTGTCAAAAAGCCTGATGACCGTGCCGCTGTTGAACAGGAATTTATGAACGGCGGGAAATCACCGGCTAGTGTGCGCGAGATGATGAAGCAGAATGCTGCCAGGGCTAAGGGCGAAGACCCTAAAACCAGACTTGAGCGCGAAAAGAGCAGGCTCGAAAAAACAATTGCCCAGCTTACACAACGGCTTGAATATGTGGAGGAAAGTCTTGCAAATATGTAAATCTTTGTTTGGATCAGCTTTACTTCTTTGTGGGGGTGCTCTTTTTGCACAGTCAATAGAAATGCCTTCTATGCCGCAGATGTCTTCTATATCTATACCCGAAATGCCGTCAGTTTCTGCACCAACAATGGATGGTAAGTTTTACAGGCCTTCGCTTCCAAGTCAGACAACCAGAACAGGTACAAAAAGCGATGCATCTACTTCCGAAACAAAATCTACGGAAGCAATAATTACAGACGGTACAACCTCTGAAGATATTCTTATTTCTCTGCTTTCAAACGCAAATCTTCTTTCTGCTTCAGATATTTCAGATTTGTATGATACAGGCTCCTTTGATACTCTTTCATCGCTTACGGGGCTCACAGGTCTTACTTCTTCTACTTCAAGTGCTACAAATCTTTCTACAAATATTTTGCTCCGTCAGATTCTGGAAAAGCTGAACGACCTTAAGGTAGAACAGAATATGGCTTCTGCCGCACAGCAGGAAATTTATTCAGCCCAGATTCAGGATTCTCAGAATTTTAAAACCCGCAATCCTTCAATTCTTCGTTTTAATGTAAATAATTACAATATAAAGGATTCTATTACAGAAGCCTTTTTTAGCGAGCCTGAGCCGGATGGTTCTTTTTTACTTACTGCCGACCGCCGCTATTTTGTAAATAATAAGAGCTGCAACGAAACCTTTTATATGCTTTTTAAGGCAGTAAAGAGTAATGGTAGCACAACAACCTTTTCTGTAACTCCTTCAATTGCACAGGGAACAGAAAATAAGGGCTCTTATGTTTACAGGCTTTGCCAGCTTAGGGATATAACTGCAGAAAAAACCGGCAATCTGGTTGTAGTTCATTATAATGATAATGGAGTTGCTGCCGACCTGCTGCTGGATATTGATAAATAAAATATCAGGTCACCCTGAACTTGTTTCAGCATGATATAAGGAATAAGAATGCATAATATTTTAGAACAAGGAATTAAACAGACAATTCATTCTTTTGATGACAAATCTGTGCAAGCCCTTGTTTTCAAAATGGAACGCTATATAAGCGACATCATTCTTTTTAATTCTGCCTACAATCTTACAAATACCTCCGATCACGATGAGCTTGTAATTCGTCATATTCTTGACTCACTTGCGGGATATGAATTAATACAAAAGTTTGTTGATGAACATCTTGGTTCCTCTTCCGGTGACTTTATTATAGGTGACATTGGTTCCGGGGGCGGGCTTCCGGGCATTCCACTTGCCTCTGCTTTTTTGTGCAGTACAGGGGGGAGTTATGACGGTGTTCATTTTAAACTTGTTGAACGAATGGAAAAACGCTGCTCCTTTCTGGAAAACTGCTGCGGTTTGTTAGAATTGACTAACACCGAGGTTTGTAATCTTCAGGCAGAACGGGTAGAGCCTGAAAGCTTTGATGCAATTACCTTCAGAGCCTTTCGCCCTCTTGATGAGAAAATGACAAAAACACTGCTGCGTATGGTAAAGCAGGGGGGCGTTCTTTTTGCCTATAAAGCAAGAATGGATAATATAAAAAGTGAGATGGAAGGAATAAAAAAGCTGGTGAACGAGTATGAGGTATATCCTTTGATGGTACCAGGTCTTGAAGATTCCGAAAGAAATATGGTTGTAATAAAAAAATAACGGTCATTAAGAACTTGTTTCGGATATCATTTATGATAGCGTAGAGTTTGAAACAAGTTCAGAATGATACAAACAGGGAGACATTATGTTATTCGATAAACTAAAAAACAAAATAGACAGCACGCTTGACAAGGATCGTACCCCTGCACAGGTTGTAGTTCAGGATGTTGTTGCCGTAAAAAAAGGTGAACGTGTGCTTATCATTGCAAATCCCGCTACAAATGAAATTGCACAGGATTTGTTTATGGCCAGTAGCCAGGCGGGAGGTATTCCAACCTTAATTTATCAGAGTGATAAAACAAGCTTTGATAACGCAAATCCGGAAGTTCTTGCTGCAATTGCAACAGAGCCGGAGGTTTGCTTTTCCATTTCAAATATCAAGCTTGGAAAGGATCCAAAAGCAACTGCAAATCCATATAAAACAGAAGACGGCCAGGAGTTTACTCACATTTTTGATTACCTGCTGGATGGTAAAAAAACAATGCGTGGTGTATGGACTCCAGGAATTACAGTGGACATGATGAACCGTACTGCGGCAATTGACTACAAGGAACTTGGTGAACGCTGCAAAAAACTTGATGAAGTATTTCAGGGTGCAGTAAAGGTTTTTGTTACCGCACCAGGCGGAACAGATATTAAAATTTCAATTAAAGACCGCAAGCTCATGGCCGACGACGGAAACTTTACAAAGCCTGGAACCGGTGGAAATATTCCTGCAGGAGAAGTTTTTATAAGTCCTGTTGTTGGTGCTTCAGAGGGTGTAATTGTTTATGACGGCTCTATGACCTTTGCCGACGGAGACTCAATTCTTGAAACACCTATTATCTGTAAACTCGAAAACGGCTTTGTAAAAGAAATAGAAGGAGGGGCAGAGGCAAAGCGTCTGCTCAAGACAATTACCGAAGCCGAACAGCGTGCAATTCAGTACGAAAAAGAAAGGAAGCTCCCGGAAGGTCAGGGCGCAATTTATAAGAAAAATGCACGAAATATCGGTGAGCTTGGAATTGGCTTGAACCCGGCTGCTCAGATTATAGGAAATATGCTCGAAGATGAAAAGGCTTTTCACACCTGCCACTTTGCCATCGGCGAAAATTATGACAACGATGCTCCAAGCCTCATTCATCTGGACGGAGTTGTAAGGGATCCGACAATTACGTTGGAATATGTGGATGGTTCTAAAAAGCAGATTCTTACAAGAGGGACATTGCAACTTTAAGCTGTGCTTCGACAGGCTCAGCAACCACAGTATGGGGTCCCTGAGCCTGTCGAAGGGCAATAAGATTGGGGTATTTATGAAAAGAGTAATTTTATTAGTTTGTTTATTATTTGAAATTTCACTTACCTGTTGCGCAAAGTCAAAAGTAAGCGCTTCTGCAAAAACAGAGCCTGCTACAGCTACACAACCCGCTACAGCTACACAACCCGCTGTCCAGGAGCCTGTCCGCCTTGACCCCGAAATTGAAAAACTCAACCGTGTTCTCATGAGCATGACCGACCGCTGCAAAGAAGCAATTCCAAACGGCGATCCGGCGGAATTTCTTGCAGATCTTCACAAGGTTCTGGAAGTGGAAAAAGCCTTTCCTTCCGATGACCTTAGCCTCTATTATTTAATAGACAAAACCCACAAGGTAGGCGCCGACTACGAACCAAAGCATTTACGCAAGCTTGTTGCCAACGACGACTACATCATAAATAAAACAACTTTGGCCCTGCGAGAGGATGCCGATGATGCTCTGCACGAAATGGCTCGCGCCGCAAAAAAAGACGGAGTAACTCTGGACGTAAGCTCCACCTACCGCTCCTACGAAACTCAGGAACGTACGTTTAATTACTGGGTTAGTGTAGACGGTCTTGAAGAAGCAGAACGAGAATCTGCCCGCCCTGGAACCAGCCAGCATCAGTTGGGCGCCGCCGTGGACTTTGGAAATATAGAAGATTCCTATGCCTTGACCGACGGCTGCAAGTGGCTAAACAAACATTCTCAGGAATACGGCTGGAGTCTGTCTTTCCCGCAAGGTTACGAGGACGTAACCGGCTACCGCTGGGAATGCTGGCACTTCCGCTATATTGGAATCGAAGCCTGCAAGTTCCAGAAAAAATGGTTCAGCGACATCCAGCAGTTTATGTTTGAATTTATTGACGCTTGGAAGAATATGGAGTAGTCACATTCCTTCGACTAGCTCAGGAACCCCATGCCAGGGAGCACTGAGACCATGAATGTGGTCCCTGAGCCTGTCGAAGGGGCGGTCCCTCACGACCGTCAATTGCGAGCCCAAAGGGGAAGCAATCTATATATAAGAAAAAATTAAAAACTCAGAACACTACTCAGCAGCGGACACAGAACGCAGACGGCTCAATTGATATTGTTACTATCATTGAAGATGCCGTAGGAGAGTATATTGCTTCTCCGAGAAGTGATGATGTCTTTACATCAAGAGATTACAGATTGCGTGGTAAACAGGCTATAATGAATTAGTTTGCCGCACAAACACCGAAAGAAATGCCGATTGAAACTCTTCCGTATCTTTCTATATCAATGCTTGAAGTCTTTCCATTTATTGTTGTACTTGCGAGCATTATCGGATAAAGCCCTATGCTTAAAGCTGACCCGAAGCTAAAACCGCCTTTTTCGGTTCCAAGCTGAAAGTCCATTCCCATTCCTATTAAGAAGTGAAAGGAAGAGTTATCGTTGGAAGTTTTCTCGAATTCTGGCTGGATAATTACGCCTGACAGAATAGCAGCAGGAAATTTTGTGTCGAGTTTTAGAGATGGGCCTACAAGTATTTTGTCATTAAGATAAACTTCGTCAGTGACAAGGTAAAGTGAAAATACATTAGAAATTCCGAAACCCTTGCTTTCACCATCTTCAAAAATATTTGCAGACATATAATATCCTATAGACGGTGCATCTAGTGTTATGGTTGCACTGTTTCTTATTGAAATGGTTTCAACTTGAAATGCGTTCTGTACGGCGAAAAGAGCAAGCCCTTCTTTTGCGAACGCACAAACCGACATAAACAATACTAATAATATAATAAAGAGTCTTTTCATGTTTTGTATTATACCGCATCTTTTTAACTTGTCAAATTTAACCTTGTGTTTAATTCGTTTTAATATTCACCCATGAATTTAATAATATCAAGACAAATAAATACTTGTCAATTTGGTATTAATATACTATACTAAAACTGCAACCGTGGCATGGGCGGATTGCTCCCAGATTCGACTGGTCGTGAGACTGGATTTCTTATTTGGGAGGCTGCTATGTGTCTTTATGAGATTCTTGATCTGGCATTTCGTGCCATTAAGTTTGTCTATGACGTACTTAGCACCTTTCTCCGTAGACGGAAAAAAAGGAAGCGAGTAAAAAAATAGCCCACCCTGTCTTTGAACCCCAGAGTGGGCGGAAGCCTAAGTAATTAGGCAAGCT
>JAEEGL015677108.1_pt1 | contig 13455 bp, 8 predicted proteins | sample 9134231 | NCBI WGS metagenome assembly JAEEGL01 (sample SAMN16246548, study PRJNA631951) | gut metagenome | biome: gut microbiome; feature: rumen; material: fiber-attached | host: Bos | place: Iran: Karaj | collected 2018-10 | reverse complement strand
AGCGTAAACTTCTTGGTCTTTGCAATCTTGGTGTCTTCTTCTGCTTCAGGTACTTCAGGGATCATTTCGAATCTTACGGATTCCTTGCCCTGATTCTTCTTGATCAGTTTCTTCTTGTATTTTGACATCTGCTTAAGCAGTTTATCTGCTACTTCGTCGATGCAATCATATACGTCCTGAGCAACTGATTCTGCTCTGAAAATATTGCCTTTGCCAGAAATGGTTGCTTCAACCTTTACCTTGGCCTTCTCAGGATGCATAAGCACCTTTGCCTGGATATCATCAGCAAAGAATTTGCCGATCTTGGCAAACTTCTTATCGATGGCATCCTGCATTTTGTCGTTAACTACAATGTTCTTGCCTGTAACGGTAATCTTCATAGTGATACCTCCTTTAATTAAAAGCTATCCGGCTGACCTGGTCTTTGCCCCCACACTTGCCTGTACCCGATTTCCGGAGGACTTACTTCTAAAGCACGCCATGCTCACGACTTACTCTTCTTCAGTCGCTTACGTGGATCCTTTCGCCCGTGCCTGGCCTGGATTTGCAACCACAGACCCGGATCGCTTTTTCTTTATTATACCACCCATTCCACCCCTTTTCAAGTGAGGGTTGGGTGAATACTTAATAAAACAAATAACATATTGTCTCTTCCGGCTTATCACTATGAAAGTGTAATGTAAACATGGGGAAGCGCAGGAGAAAACATGTACTATTTCTTAAAGGACGATAAACTCCATTCATTTTTTGAAAAGCTGCTTCAGCTGTTTTTCCCCATGGGAACTTACTGTATCTGCTGCGGTAAATATATAGATCTCACAAGGACCTATCTTATCTGCGATCAGTGTATGAGTTCCATCAACTGGGGGCATATATGTATCGATCTGGAACAGGAAAGGAAGAAAAGCGGGAGGACCAAATATCTGGACTCCGTCCTTTCGTGTATGGTCTATGGCATGCACTCAAAGCGACTGGTCTTCGATCTTAAATACAACAAAAAGACTTTCCTCGCAAGACCGATTTCCTATATAATGGCCGACCGTCTCCTGACAGACGATACCTTGGGCGATCTTCTTAACAGAATTGACTACGTCATTCCAATTCCTCTTAATCAGAAAAGACAAAAAAAGCGCGGCTTTAATCAAGCTGCGCTCATCGCCTCAGGTCTGACCGACAGGCTTAACGCCTCCCTTAAAGGTCATAATATCCTTTTCCTTGAAAAGGCTTTAAAACGAGATAAGCCCACCATTGAACAGAGGAGTGTTACCGGTGGGCAAAGGTTTTCAAATCTTGAGGGAGCCTTTTCTCTCTCCCCCTTTTATTTGCCAAGGATAGCTGATTCCGTTATCCTTCTTATCGATGATATTTTTACTACAGGTGCCACGGCAGACCGATGCGCCAGAATATTAAAGGATGCCGAAGCGAAGGAAGTCCATTTCTTAAGTCTTGCTACAGGCAATTACTACCTGATGGGCGCTTCCAGACCCAGAAACGATGAGGAGTTTCTTAGCTCCATAGATTAAGTGTCCGTCATAGCTGGTACATGTCAAGTATCCTTGATTTAAGGCCGCTCAGGCGGCTTGTGCTCCTGTCGTTATCCACCATGGCGTTCATATATTTCGGATCTCCGACCAGTATGACCTTGCTCTTCCCGCGGGTAATTGCCGTATATATCAGGCTTCTGGTGGAGAGTACCGATGGGAACCATGATATGGGGATTATGACCGTAGGATATTCGCTCCCCTGACTCTTATGGATGGTAACCGCATAAGCCAGTTCCAGCTCATCCAGTCTGGTATATTCATAAAGGGCGAATCTCCTGCCCCAGCTTTTGCCGAATCTGTCATCTTCAAAGGCGATGGTCATGGATCTCGCCTCTTTATCGATGCCCACTATAGTTCCAATTTCCCCATTAAAGATGCCCTTTCCATCCTCTCTCACATATCCTTCAATGGTTCCGTCTCCCCCATAGCGGTCGTGTCTTTCCCTTTTGAATGAGATTCTGTAATCGTTTTTGATCTGCATTACCCTGTCGCCTTCGCGGAAGATCTTCTTGCCGAATTTCAATTCTTCCTTGTCAGCTTCAGGCGGGTTAAAAATATTTTGCAGCTCCGGGTTCAGTTCAGCTACTCCGATGATTCCTTTTTTGACGGGACTTAACACCTGTACCTTATCGGGATCCATATCTCTTACTATGGAGCAGATCCTGTCGCGAATGTCGGCCTGTTTGTTAAGTCTGATCACCTCAAAGTCTGTTTCTTCCCCTTCTTTCAAGCTGGGATAATCCCCTTTATTTATCCTGTGAGCGTTTGAGACTATATCACTTTCAAGGTCCTGTCTGTAGATCTCGTTAAGCTCCACCGTATTGAAATACTCGCTTTTTATGAGGTCTGTCAAGACGTTTCCTGCCCCGACCGGTGGAAGCTGGTCCTTGTCACCCACGAATACTACCCTCGTGCCGTCCTTCACAGCATTGAGCAGGGCTTCTGTGAGTTTTATGTCCAGCATGGAGGCTTCATCGACTATGACGCAGTCATAATTCAGCTGGTCCTCGGAATTTTTTGCAAAAAACATGGAGCCCCGGGTTTCATCATAGTAGTACTCAAGAAGTCTGTGGACAGTCTGAGCGAAGTGTCCGCCGGTTTCCATGATCCTCTTAGCCGCTCTTCCCGTTGGAGCGCAAACGGCCACCCTGTGACCTGACTCTTCCAGGATATATATAAGAGCGTTAATGATGGTGGTCTTTCCCGTACCGGGTCCGCCGGTTATGATCGTAACACCGTTTACGAGACTGCTTATGACTGCATTCTTTTGATTTCTTGAAAGTTCAAGGCCTGTGTTTTCCTGAAATTTTCTCAGGAAAGCCTCTGGTGATGCGATTATTTTTTTGAGTTCTTTCGCCTCCTGATTTGACAGATGGACCAGTTTGGAAGCAACGGAGCTTTCAGCCTTATAGTAGCTATAAAAGTATACTGCCTCTTCACCTTCGGTAAAGGAAATATGGAGCGTGCCTTCATAGACCATCATCCTGAGAGCGTCTTCCGCGGCTTCTCTTGTCACGTCCAGAAGTTGTGCGCACTTATCAAGATAGTCATTTTTTGGCGCAAAGGTATGGCCCTCGCCCACATAGTATGACAGCACGTACCTGAGCCCTGCCCTGAGCCTTCTGGGGTCATCCTTTTTAACTCCAAGATTTTCTGCGATTTCATCCACTTTTTTGAATCCCATATGGCTGAAATCTTCAAGGAGCCAGTAGGGATCCTCTTTTATGAGCGTGACGGATGCACCGCCCACAAGATCGTATATCTTGATTACATAGTAATCAGAAAGACCAAGGCCACGCAAAAACCAGGCCGCCTCCGGGGCGACCTGACTTATCTTTGTGATTCTTTGACCGTTTAGCGTATCCATGAAACTCCTCTGAAATATGCTTTGAGTTTATTTTTCTTGTATGTATTAGCTAATTTGAAGAGATCTGCTCTTGTATTCTTTTTTGGTTCGATATGAAGTCTTTCTATGAGCATGTGAAGCATCTTGTCGCAATCTTCGGGATCGCTTAAGATGCCTGCCTCCATAAGGTCATTAGCATCTATGGCAAGATCCTCTATAAATATCGGATCACCGTGACTTTCGAATTCCCTGAGGAGATACATCTTGGATTTGATCTTGGTATCGATGCTGTAATCAAAGATCAGCATCAGTGCCTTCTGAAGATTCAGAAGATAATTTGATCTCTCCATCGGGGCATGCTCATATATGAATTTTTTGTATGCCTGAGGCTGCTGAGCGAAATGGAAGGCGGCAAGGTCCTTTGCCACATCCACAAGATTCTGTCTCAGTTCGCCATCGAATTCCAGTTTATCGATAACTTTTAAGGCCTTCTTTTCGCTAAGAATCGAAATGAGGGCTCCCATTCGTCTTTCAGGAATGGGTTTGGTCTTTTCGACATTTTCACAGAATATTACAAGGTCGGTCTTCTCTCTGTGAGAAAGGTTGCTTCCTGTTTCCCCCAAAATGTCAGGTAGGAGTCCCATATCCACGATCATGTTCAGGGCTTTTCCGGCATACTCACCTCCGACTATAGCCAAAAAGTCCTTTCTGATTTTGTCATTTGAAAGACCTTTTATGAGGGAATGGTTGTTTCTGATTCCCTCATAGGTGTCCTTAGAAAGGTCAAAGCCCAAATCGGCGGTTATCCTTAAGGCCTTCAGCATCTTGATAGGTTCAGCCTTAAAGAGATCATCGGCCTTCTCGATGGTCCTTACGAGTTTAGCCTGAGTGTCATTTTTTCCGTTATAGTCGTCTATGAAATCATAGCCGCTGTCTGCTATGGCATTTACGGTGAAGTCTCTTCTCTTTAAGTCGTCATGAATATTGTCCGTAAAGGATGATTCACGGTCGCTGAGTTCTTTCTTTCTGTAGGTACCTATATCTATGATGAGTTCGTCTTCGCTCTCATTATCACGGACCCTCACTACGCTGAACTTCTCACTCAGCACTCTCGCATCCGGGAAGGTTTCCTTAAGAACATCCAGCCCTGCTGAAGTTGTTATATCCCAGTCGAGGGGTTTCTTACCCGCAATGCTGTCTCTGACACAAGGTCCTACCGCATAAGCATCATAACCCTTATCTTTTAAACTTTTGATTATTTCTTTTACCAGTTTGGGCAGTTTGATCATTTTCTTTAAAATCTCCTTTAACCTTCAGATTTATATATTCTTCTGTTATCCAGAGTCCATACTCTGTCGCTGAAGCCTCCGGGCTCAGTATTCTTAAGAGCCTCCTCCATATCATACATCCTGGCATCAAGGATATCCAGATAATGCAGTACTTCTGCTTCAGGAAACAGTGGTTTCTTGGGGCTTCCGTATTCCGGTTCATAGTGGTGAGACAAAATCATATGCTCCATCATTATGCGCTTCTCAGTACCGATGTTGAGCTTAAGGGAAAGTTCATCCACATATTTGACTCCCATCACTATGTGACCCAGCAGCTGACCTTCAAAGGAATATCCGGAAGACATGCCGTCCGTGTCCGCGTCTATTTCAAAGAGTTTCTGCATATCATGCATGATAACTCCCGCCAGCAAAAGATCTCTGCTCAGATTCTTATATACCTCGCAGACTCTTTCCCCGTTCATGAGCATACGCTTCGTATGATAGAGGAGTCCTCCAAGCTCCGCATGATGATTCTTTGACGCTGCAGGATAATACATGAGTTTTTCTTTATTATCCTCAAGAGCTTTACGGCATAAAGCGCGGTAATCATCATCTTCAAAGGAAAGACAGGTGTCCATGATATAGTTGTACATTTCATCGGGGTCTTCAGGAGCTGCCTTTACGAAATCTCCCATGTCCATCACATCGTCGGGAATGGTCTCCGGGAGAGCCTTACGGATGCGCTGGATCTTCAGCTGAAGCTGGGAATTGAATTCGTTCACGGTGGCGATGATCTTAACTATGTCCTTTTCCTTAAGGAGATGATCAGATGCCCCGACGTCCCATTTTTTGCCGTTGATCTCGCCGGTCCTGTCGCCTAAGACCACGTCAAGATAAGGTTTCCCAGTGGAACCCGTCTTGACTGATACGGATTTTATCATAAAGAAATCGATGACTTCTTTATCTTTTTTCAAATCACTTACAAAAACTTCTTTCATAATCGTCCTTTCGACTGCTTCATCCCTTACTCTGGAACATATTCAAAGCAATCCATGTATTTAAGTTTAAATGCATTTATCTTATGGAGATGATCGATTCTCTCCTTAGTTTTCTGGTCTTCTATGACGCCCTCTCTTATATATCTGTCAAGGACGGCATAGGTGAATCCCAGGTTATCCTCGTCGGTCTTTTCCTGGAGACCGTCTGAAGGAACCTTTTCAACAAGGAACTCGGGAAGGCCCAGTTCTCTTCCTATGGCCTTTACTTCCTGCACCGTAAGTTTTGAAAGAGGGCTGAAGTCGCCGGCATTATCGCCATATCTCGTGGCATAGCCTACCCAGTCTTCGGAGAGATTGCAGGTGTTTGCCACCCTTCCGTTAAGAGACTGTGATACAGCATAGGTGGCTGCCATCCTGATTCTTGGAGGCAGGTTGACTATGGTCTGCTTTGAGACGGCATCCTCGCCCATCACAGTCTGCATCTCTTTTATAAGGGCGTCCATGGTCTCGCCTATATTTATCTCATAATACTTGATTCCCAGATGGTTAACAAGAGCATATGACATATCGATATCGGGCTGGACTCCTCTTGGAAGCAGGACTCCGATAACCCTGTCCTTTCCAAGGGCTTCTACCAGAAGCGCTGCGACTACAGATGAGTCCTTTCCTCCTGAAACGGCAACGATTCCGTTGCATCCAGGGCCATTATTTTCAAACCATTCTCTGATCCACTCTACTATGTCGTTTTTAACTTTCTTTGGGTCAAACATCTCGTTATCACTCCTGTTCTTTGATTTTTTGCAGTACTGTATTTGCTATGGGTCCGGCCACATCAGAGCCGGCACCGCCGTGTTCTACCATGACTACAAAGGCATAATCACCGCTATAGCCCAAAAACCATGCGTTGGTCAGTCCTCCGTCTCCCATTTCAGCAGAACCTGATTTAGCTCTTAATTCCAGGCCAGGGAAGTTTTCATCTCCGTATTTTACTTCCACGTCGTTTCTGAGCATCCTGTCGAGTTTTTTGGCCGATGATGAGTCTACCAGATCAAGGAAGTCGGTCGATCCGCCCTTTATAATGCTCGGTTTGGCCGTAGTTCCTCCTCCTGCGATTGCTCCCATAAAGGTCACAAGGGAGAGAGGATTTGCCTCATCATTATGCTGACCGATACCTGCCCAGCCCAGATCGATGGGCACTGAAGTAAATTCGAAAGTACCCGCCATGGTCTCTATGCCATTGATATCATAAGACTTGGTAAGCCCGGTCTTATCGACGTATTTCTTCATTATCTTCGGACCAAGCTCTGCCGCAAGCTCACCGTATGCACAGTTGCAGGAATTGGCGAGGGCGCCGCTGAAGTCCATGGTACCGTGAGCATAGGGACAGGTTATCCTGCTTCCTCCGAGGTCGTGGCTTCCCGTACAGGTAAATGTCCAGTTGTCCATATCGCTCAGTTTCTCCATGGCAGCTAAGGAGGTCAGCACCTTAAAAGTAGATCCGGGAGCGAATTTGGCGCTCATGACCTTGTTTATATAGGCGCCTGACTGAGCGTTATCCGCAGCGTTGGGATCCATTGGGTCCACCGTGGGAGTGCTCACAAGGCATACGATATCTCCCGTCACATAATTATATACGCATACCAGACCTTCCCTGTTTCCAAGGGCGGCATAAGCGGTCTGATTCACGTCTTTGTCTATGGACAGGGTGACCTTACCCCCTTTATTACCAAAGATACCTTCTGTTCCGGTCACAAAGTTATATCCGACAAGCTCAGGTCTGAATACCACGTTCACTCCCGTAGGAATGCTGTAATTCACATCTCCCAGGACCGTTGAAAGAGCCCTTCTTTCAGACTCTGTTCCCGTATATTCAGCTCCGTTCTTATCATATTTTAAAAGGGTAAAACCGTTTCTGTCCTTTACTTCACCAGCCGTAAGGGATCCATTACTGAAGATGTGAGAGTTCGCATAGAAACCCGCCCATTCCGGTCCGTGGACCTCTAGTCTTACGATGAAATATATGAGTCCTGCCAGCATGGCTAACACCAGAAGCAGGCAAATTGTCGCTCTTCCTTCGAGTTTTTTCATTACTTCCCACCTCCTTTGACAGCAAGGCTGGCATGAAGTCTCGTATCAGCTGACTTCAGGAAAGCCAGAAGCCCCCATGATACGATCATCGATGTTCCTCCGTTGGAAACAAAGGGGAAAGTTACTCCTGTAAAGGGAAGGATATCCGTGCAGCCGAAGGTGGAGAGCATGGTCTGGAATACCAGCATGGAAGTAGCTCCGCAGGCCGCAATCGTATAGAAGGTAGATCTGCCCGATGTGATGGATCTTACCGCAAAGAATGCCAGAGTGAGGATGGCGAATACAGCGAAACAAGCTATTATGAGCCCCCACTCTTCTATGAGCATACCGAAAGTAAGGTCCATATCCGCCGCAAATACCTTTGAGAGCCATCCCTCTCCTGCACCTACTCCGAGTAAACCTCCAGAAGAAGAAGCACACAGAGTCCTGCTCTGCTGGAAGCCTGCAGCGTCCACTATTTCAGGATCCCAGACATGCATCCATGTGGCAAATCTATCGGCTATATATGGCTTGAACTTCAAGATCAGAAATCCGCCTGCCGCGGCAGCGCCTACGACCAGGAATAACTTTGAAAGATCCCCCGATCTTAAGAATGATATCACCAGATATGTCACAAAGAATATTATGGCCGTTCCGAAATCTCCCATAAGTCCAAGACATGCGAAGCAGAACAGGGAAAAGGCCATGAATACGTATAGGTTCTTTTTACGGAAGAGTTCATCCAGGGTTCCTGCCCCTACCCATATAAAGGCCATCTTGACGATTTCAGAAGGCTGGAAGGATATGCCGCCTATGTAGATCCAGTTTTTTGCGCCATAGGTGGTCGCTGCAAATATCAGGTTAAATATGAACAGCGCTACAGAGCCGATAATCAGGCCCCATCTTATGACCTTTGATCGCTCAAGGTCTCTCAAGTAAACGCACATCACAAACATGACTGCAACTCCGATGGCAATACATAAAGTCTGCTTCATCAGAGCGGATGGCGATTTGGAAGCCACCACAGCCAGACTTAATGTCGACAGGAAAAAGGCGATCACTTCCATCTCGAATCCTTCACGCTTCGACATCCTGAGCATCCCATAATAGATCCACTCTATCAGAATCAGTCCGCCAAAGGCCATTGCCAGCTGGAGGTCATAATCCGTTCCCTTTACAAGCCAAAGCTGGAAGAAAGTAAGGATCTGGAAAAGCGTAAGCGCTGACATGGCCGGTCCTGCGGTCATCACCTTGGTATCGGTCTTTCTCATGCGCATGTTGTTGTTCTTTTCTTCGAGAGAGATGGGAATCAATGTGAATTCCGTCATCCCTGCCCTGATCACGTCGCCGTATTCCAACGGGATAGCAGGAGCCTCAACACCCTTTTCCTTTGATATCTTTATAAATTCGTTATTCTTCCTCTCGGGTTCAAGACTTGCAGCATAGTCGAGATATTGATTTCTCATGCTATATGCCCTGGTCCTGAAATCCTTGTAACTTACTTCTTCCTTATCTCCTGAACTGAGCCAGGTGCCGTTCTGGGAACCCAGGTCCCTGAAGGTCCATTCGCCCTCCTCATCCCTTATGAGAAGTCCGTGATTTCTTGAAAGATTCTTGTCATCGACGGAAATATCACAGGAACGGGCTCTCCCTATAACGTTCTCCCAGTGAGTTATGGGCTCGCTTGATTCAGAAAGAAAAACGATATCTCCGTTTTCATCCTGTGTATATCTCGTAACCTTAAGATAAGCCCAGACCTCGGGAGGGTTCTTGGACTTCATAAGTACGACGATACATCGCACGAGCACGTAAAGGGCCAGGAACACGAAAATCGGCCTGATGGTCACGCTGATAACGGCGTCACCCAGGTCCCCTTCCGTGAAAAGCCCTGTAATTTTTTCAAATATTCCACCCAAATCCATATGTTCTCCTATTATCTAAATCATAATATACCCATAGATAGTAATATTATAACACAAAGCAAAGCCTTTGCAAAACAAAAAGCGCAGCTTATTCTGCTGCGCCTGTGTAAAGTCTGTAGTATACGCCCTTCTTCTCCATAAGTCTCTCATGGTTGCCGCGTTCAATGATCCTGCCCTTATCCATGACCATGATCACGTCCGCGTTCTGTACCGTTGAAAGCCTGTGAGCGATGACGAAGACCGTTCTGTCTTTCATGAGGTTGTCCATACCCTTTTGTACTATGGCCTCCGTTCTGGTATCGATGGACGACGTAGCCTCGTCGAGGATCATGCAAGGTGGATCTGCCACGGCGGCTCTCGCTATGGAAACGAGCTGTCTCTGCCCCTGGCTCAAGCCTGAGCCATCTCCTTCGAGCACTGTATCATATCCTTTCGGAAGCATCCTTATGAAACTATCGGCATTGACCAGCTTAGCAGCCTCAATGCACTCTTCATCAGTGGCTTCCAGATTGCCGTAACGGATATTATCCATAACCGTTCCCGTGAAGAGATTTACGTCCTGAAGAACGATTCCAAGGGATCTCCTCAGATCTTTCTTTTTAATCAGGTTGATATTGATTCCATCGTATCTTATCTTACCGTCATCTATGTCATAGAAGCGGTTTATCAGATTCGTTATGGTCGTCTTACCCGCTCCTGTAGCCCCTACAAAGGCTACCTTCTGGCCGGGATCGGCGAAAACATCCACATCGAAAAGCACCTGTTTGCCTTCGATATAGCTGAAGTCCACGTCATCGAGAATAACCTCACCTTTTAATCTTGTAAGAATCTCTCCGTCCTTCCACGCCCAGATACCGGTCTTATCCTCGCTTTCAAAAAGTTCTCCCTTTTCTTCTCTGGCATTTACAAGCACGATCGTTCCCTCGTCTGTCTCCGGTTCTTCATCGAGAAGTTCGAATATTCTGCCCGCTCCGGCCATGGCCATGATGACCGAATTGAGCTGCTGCGAGACCTGAGTGATTGGGTTCATAAAGTTTCTGGAAAGCACAAGGAAGCTTGCTATGGTACCCATGGTGACGGTCGCTTCGCCGCCGATACTTAAGTTCATGAATCCTGCGATTCCCATGGCTCCGCCCACCAGTGCCACAAGCACATAGAGTACGTTTCCAAGATTTCCCATGAAAGGCATGATAAGCATAGAAAGAGCGTTAGCCCTTGACATATTATGTCTCAGGTTTTCATTCTTTTCTATAAACTCTTCCTTCGCTTTCTCTTCATGGCAGAAGACCTTCAGGACCTTTTCGCCGTTTACCATCTCCTCTACGAAGCCGTTCAGCTCGCCGAGTGACTTCTGCTGCTTCACAAAATAGGCACCGGACTTGCCCGCAATTATCTTAACCAGATAAAGCGACAGGAAGGTAAAACCTACCGTGAGCAAGGTGAGCCATATGCTCAGGTGCATCATGGAGCAAAATACCGCCGCGAGACTTATGACGGAACTGAAGAGCTGAGGAAGCGTCTGGCTCAGCATCTGCCTTAAGGTATCCGCATCGTTTGTAAAGTGGGACATTATGTCTCCGTGGGTGTTGCGGTCAAAGTATCTGACAGGGAGCTTTTGCATGTGGCTGAACATCTCATCTCTGATGTCCTTAAGAGTACCCTGTGATACCACGGCCATGGTGCGGTTGTAAAAAAGCACGCTTATGACGCCCGCCATGTATATTATGCCCATTATCACAAGAATGTGAAAAAGGTCGCTGTAATCGGGCGCTGCGGCGCCTACGAGGGGCATTACGTAGTCATCTATTAAAGTCTGCAGGAAAAGTGATGATGCCACGCTTGCAAGAGTTGCAATCAGTATGCAGCAAAAAACAAGAACGAGCTTTATCTTGTATGGCTTAAGGTATGTGAGAAGCCTCTTCACCGTATCCTTGTTAATGGTCTTGATGGCACCTTTCTGGAGCATCTGACGTCCGCCTCTTCCCGGGCCGCCCATCTGTCTGACGTTTTCTTTCTTTGCCATTACAGATCACCTCCTTCGATGTCCAGATCCACTCCGGAGGTCTTGTTCTGAGTATCGTATATCTCTCTATATATCTCGCTTTCTTCCATGAGGCGCTCATGAGTTCCTCTGGCTACGATACGTCCGTGATCGATTATCACAATAAGATCAGAATCCATGACGGAACTGATTCTTTGAGCGATGATGATTTTGGTCACATCCGGCATCTCTTCTTTGAATGCCCTTCTTATCTGAGCGTCCGTCTTCATGTCAACAGCCGAGGTAGAATCATCCAGTATCAGTATCTTCGGATTCTTGAGAAGGGCTCGCGCTATGCAGAGCCTCTGTCTCTGTCCGCCGGAGATATTTGATCCTCCCTGCTCCAGACGGGTGTCTATTCCCTCTGGCATATTTTTTACAAACTCCATGGAGCAGGACACTTTAAGCGCATGCTCAAGTTCTTCGTCCGTAGCCTTTTCATTGCCCCAGAGGAGATTATCCTTAACGGTACCGCTGAACAGCACGTTCTTCTGAAGTACCATAGCTACCTGATTTCTCAGACTCTCAAGATCGTATTCCTTAACGTCATGACCCCCTACCCTCACAACGCCTTCCGTAGCGTCATAAAGTCTTGGTATCAGCTGTACCAGAGTCGATTTGGATGAACCTGTGGCTCCGATGATTCCAACGGTCATGCCTGAATCTATGTGGAGATCAACGTGAAACAGCGCCTTGCGTTTTTTGCGCCCCCCATTCACCAGTAGGCTATCCTGGTCTTCATGTTTATACTCAAAGCTGACATCTTCGAAATCTATAGAGCCATCCTTTACTTCAGTGATTCCATTTTCTGGACTGAATATCTGGCTATCCTCATTAAGGATCTCCACGATCCTCTTGGCGGACTCTCTGGCAAGTATGAGCATTACAAAGATCATGCTCAGCATCATCAGGCTCATGAGGATCTGGGTCGTGTATGTGACCATGCTCATGAGCTGTCCTGTAGTAAGTCCCAGGAGTTCGTTATTGCCGGACTCAACGATCATGTGCCCACCGAACCAGGAAAGGAGTATCAGGCAGAAGTAACTGCTGAACTGGACAAGAGGAGCCATCCAGGCCATGGTCTTTTCAGCCTTGGAAAAGTCTTTGAAAATGCTGCCCGATACGGCATCGAACTTACTTATCTCGTGTTCCTGCCTGTTGTAGGATTTGACCACCCTCATGCCTCGGATATTCTCCTGGACTACTCCGTTCATCTTGTCATAGGTCTTGAATACCCGCTCAAATACGGGATGTACCTTGATGGACATTATGGCCATTCCTATAGCCAGTATGGGCATAATGGCAAGGAAGATCAAAGACAGCTTGTGGTTAACCCGAAACGCCGCCAGAAGTGCAAAGATCAGCATTGAAGGAGCCCTGACGAAGATCCTTATAATCATCTGGAAAGCCTGCTGAACGTTAGTCACGTCTGTGGTGAGCCTGGTCACTATGGACGCCGTGCTGAATTTGTCGATGGACATGAAATCGTAGTCCTGAACCTTCTCAAACATGGCTTTTCGCAGATTTGCCGCAAAGCCTGCCGATGCAAAGGGTGCGGTAATGCCGGCTGCAACACCAAAAGAAAGTGATACTACGGCCATTCCTATTAATATCAGGCCGAATTTGGTTATCTCTCCCATGCTGCCCCCGTAGATGCCCTCATCTATCAAATCTGCCATGACAAAAGGTATTAGGATCTCCAGAAGAGACTCCAGCATGACGAGAACAGGGGTCGCTATGGAAAGCGTTCTGTATCCTTTAGTATATTT
>JAEEGL015527337.1_pt1 | contig 13455 bp, 6 predicted proteins | sample 9134231 | NCBI WGS metagenome assembly JAEEGL01 (sample SAMN16246548, study PRJNA631951) | gut metagenome | biome: gut microbiome; feature: rumen; material: fiber-attached | host: Bos | place: Iran: Karaj | collected 2018-10 | reverse complement strand
AAGTCTTTCTTCATGCATTGTTCGAGCATGTCCAGAATTCCTTTTCTGTCATGCATACCAGTCGCTCTACTTTCAACATCTATCAAACTTGCAATCATATCTAAGGCTAGATTATCTCTTACGGTTTCTAGTTTTTCGGCATCTATCCCTTTAACCGTTGCCTCTTTCGCATCTCTAGAATCCGAAAACTGCGTAGTTCCAAGCACTTCATCGCACACTTTGCCTAATAACGCCCATTCATTTTCGCCAAAGGCCTCCGAGCCAATCCACTCAGGATCATCAAATTCTTTCCCTATAACTTCCTTATATATCCTCGGGAGCGAATCATCAAACTCATGCTTATCAAATACCCAAATACGTCTAATGCAACGTAATTCAGGTATAGTAATCAATTCATAATCAGAAAATTCTGCCGGACCATACTTCTGTATTTCAACCTGCTTTTCCAGCAGTTCTCTCAGCCATTGTTCTCTCCACTCCTTTAAATATGGACCATGGTGGAGTTGCTCATAACTTCCCTGCAAATACCCTTGCATCTTCTTAAAACTTCTTCTTCCCCGGTCTTTATCCTCGTCACCGAAACGATTTCGAAACTCAAGAAGCGGTGTCATCCATGCTTTTTCATCGTCGTTAGAAATCATGGCCTCCATAGACTTATCTTTTTCAACCATTGTACAAACCCAACAACCAAATCTGCTTTGTCCACATGTAGGCTGATTCTTTTCTGTCATCATTGGGCATTCTTTATCCTCAGTTGCACTCATATAAAGTGTTTGTAATTCATGATTAGACAATCCCCAAGGATTCTCATACTGCATCAAAAATACCCAGACATCGTTATTCGTCCAATCTTCCAAAGGCGAAAAAACAAGCTCGTTCGCCAAAGTAGGGTTAGGGCTCAAGAGCTCTCTAACTCTCTTTTTTTCATAGTAAGTCATTGTCCTAGCACGAGCCGCACTTTCAGCTTTTCTCGTTCCAAGAACAAGTATAATCTCACCATGTTCAGCAATTTTATCTTTTACAAACTTGTTAACCGGTTGAATCTTAAGTCTATCAGTACACCAACGGAGCTTTTTTCTAGGGAAAGGATATCCTCTTCCAATGAAGTTCACCCAATAGGTATTATCAACCGCCGGAGTTAATCTATGTGTCACAAACAATGTATCTACTTTTGATGGAATCTTAGCGCTACTTTCATCCATCATTTTCAAAGACTTTTCAACCCACTTTTCTATAACTGGAGATTCAACTAGTGTATCCGTATTGATTACATGAACAACTTTAGTTAACTTGTCTGCCGGTAACTCTCGAAGCGAGTACCACACAAGCTGCAAAGTTGCCGTGCTATCCTTTCCTCCCGAGTATCCAATAACCCACGGTATATCATCCGCAAGATACAAATTACGTATAGTATCTTTTAGTCCTTCAATTTTATCTTTATTAATCGTTATTCCAGATGCCATTACTTTGTACCGCCTTTGCTTTCGTTTATCATAAGCTCCTCACGTTTTTCCTCGTCTTTCGACAACGTAATACCTAAACATTTTTTCAAATAGTTCCCCGCCAGAATAATCGCATTTTCATTATTCATAATTTTGCCATCTTCACGTATAATACGACCATTCCAAGCAGGATTATTTCTGCTCCAATCAACTTTTGACAGTTTCTTTAGGTACTTCTCGACATTTACGCCTTGTGTCTGGTATAGCCACAATCCAATACGACTAAATGATAGCAACGTAACGCCCAAAGTAACGACATACTCTTCTCTCAAAGTAGCTTTTGTTATCGCTCTACTTTCGAGTTCCTGTAATTCCGGAATGTTACTTGTAACGCTATTCCAAAAGGCATGCAAAAATTGTTCATCTTCATGCGTAACTTCAGAACTACCTATGATTTTTCTATTCACACGGAAAATTGTATATAGTGTGAACAGTTTAGATGAATTCTTTCCTAAGTTATCCTTCTCTAAGTCCGTGTACTTATTTAAAAAAGGATTGTCTCTAACAATTTCCTTTGTAAGAACAGCAAGGGGGTCTCTAGTCTCGAAACACGTGTTGATTGAATTCGAACTTTTTTGAGCATTCATATTCAAGTCCGTAAACATCTGCTGACTCTTTTCAAGCCCTCGATCTTCAAAAAGCACGACCGAAATCGTTTCGTCTTCCAGTGTTTCATCCTCTGCTAGTGCCTGAGCTATAGCTGCACGCCTATGTTGTCCATCATTGATCAACATCTTTGCATCCATACTGATTTTTAGCAGACCTGTGTTCTCTAATTCCTTGCTCTCTTGGAAGCTGAACTTACCATCAATTGATGCCGTAAGTGATGAAAAGATGTATGAATCACGATTCTCCAAAATATAAGTTTTGATTTCCGGTATTCTTGATTCATTCAGTCTTCTCTGAGCTCTGAACTCAGGCGGAATATATTCGATTGGTTCAGGCAAGAGTTTTACAAGATACTTTAGTGGTATCATCGTGATATAGTATTCGCGTCTCGCTTGGATACCTTTAACTGCAGGAAAATTGTACGTGAAATCCATCATTCATCTCCATAAAAAATATACTTAAGTAGTTACGTAAGTAGCTACTTAAGTATATCATTCTAGCATATGATCGTCAAATAAAATCTTGTGTTATTTTACTGTCCAAAAGTCAGTTTTATCCTTTTTTTAAGGCTTTCTTTCTCAACCCATTCCAGGACTTCAGATGTTAAGTCCTCTAACGAAGCTCGATGATCCATCATCTTTTTCAAGAACTCTACTATTGCATCATTTAATTCCAGTTTTCCAATAAGCTCATTAGCTTCATCTAACGCTTCCGTCATTCTAATTACATCATTAACACTCGCGCTCCAATTCGCCGCTGCATTAATATCTGTTATCAATGACGTTGCCTCAGAACCTGATAGATTTCTGGCAATGCTCAAGATTTCTTTTATCGAGGATGTTTTACCGGCATGATATGCCTTCCACTCATCAACAAGTGCTCCGTTGATATCTCGATTCATACCATTTATTTTGGCTGTGTCCGCTGCCTTGACATACCTTTGTCCTATGACTGTCTTGCAAGTCTCTAGCATCTCAGCAATCTTCTTTGAAACTTCTTGTGTTTCTTCGAAATCCGCCCCCTCTCTCACACCACACAAATGAACAATAGTCTGTTTTACACCATTAATCGCATTTGTAAAATTGGCATCAATATTATGCTGCTCGCTGCTCTTCTGAGCTTCCTCATCTCTTACTTTGAAATCAGATACCACGGCAGTATTGGCTTCGATCAAGTCTAATAACATCACTTATTCACCGCCCTTTCATATAGTTCAATGCATTCATCGACTATTTTCTTCTCATTTTCATAAGGCAATTCATTCTTTTGTTCTGTACCAGATTCAAATCCACCGCTCTTCTTTTTAATCTGGCCATTTACATTTTCCATATCTTTGACTACCTTATTCACCAAGATTCTAAAGTCGCTAATTACCTGAAGCGGGTCGTGTGACATCAGAATTAAGGCTTCTATCATATCCTTTTCTTCAATTATCTTCTCTATGTCATCTAAAGCCCTACTAATATCCCCTCTTTTAGTCTTAACCTTATTAATTAGATTAGCATCATACGCAGCGAATAATTGTGCCTTATTCACTTCGTCATAATATCCTTTTATCTTCTCAACAAGTTCTAGTAAATCTGTTGCCTTCATTGAAGAAACACCAAGTATTGCTTCGAGCTCATCATGGGCTTCTTTTATTTTTTGCAATTCGCTTTGATATGCCTTATCAACTCTAGTGACTATTTTTTCAAATTGAACTCTAAACTCGTCTCTGGTTGTGACATTATCCTTTTTATTACTCTCATCGCATTCCAGAGTCAGAAGCGCCTTCTTAACCTTGTTAAAAAGTGCATCAAACTCAGGTCGGTTTAAGTATATCTTTGAACCGCCCCTTGTACCCTGTATAAGATTAAAATACTGTAATACAACCTTTCGATTTTCTTTATGTTTATCTGTGCTTAGAATAGTATCAAGCAATCTATTCCAATCCAATGAATGCTCAGACAGTTCAGCCTTAGCGCACAAGTCATTTTCTAGGAATAGGTCAGAAGTATATTTTTTCCACCGACAATCAATTTGGCCAAAAAAGATTTGCCGGAACAACTCTGATCCAAAAGCATATTCCTGATAAACACAATCGCCTTTGTTAATTGATTTGACAGCATTAACAATGGCAGCCTTATTCTTTTCAGTCCATGTTTCAACTGCTAATGCAAAGTAATCACCGTTTTCAAAATTCCAGGTTTTATTACCAAGCTCCGTCCATCTTATGAACGCTTCTATTATTTCCTGGTTCTTTCTCGTGGCTTCAATAACGTATAAAACTCTATCTAAACCGCTTGACTGATTCTGGAAGCCAATAAAGTTTTTATATTTTGAATTACTTATTTTATCGAGTGTATCAGGTGAAACCCCCTCACTCTGCCAGTTTATAGCAGACAAAATATACTTAGTTATCTCATCTCTGGCATTACTAAGCAAAACAACATTGTCAGTAGTTGCACCTACATTAATCTTTGAACCACCAACCCATTTATTCAAAGCATCTATGGCATTGTTTATTCGCTTTACCGATGTCGCATTCACCTGCTCCGCGGGTGATGGTTGCGTTGTTATTTCCGGTTTGGGAGCTGCAGCGGTTTTTACCGTAGGCTGGACAGCCGAAGCTTTAATAGTTGTCATATTGGACAAAATCGGCAAACCCAACTCACTGTAAATGCTCTCAGGAACTCCGGCAATTAATCTCGTGCCATCATCCATGACAATTACGTTATCTTTGGCATTTCCCCAAAGACACGTAAACAAATATAATCTCTCTTTTACATCATCTCCAACATTCGTCAAGTTGAAAATTCTAGTTCTAAGGGCAGACGAATCATTACCGTTATACGGTTTAAGCTCTATATTAGGAAAACTATCCAAACGATATAAAGCATCCTTAACAATCGGCTCGATGATATATTGTAAAATATATCTTGGCGTTCTCAGCTGCTTAGTCGACAACCTGAAGTTATATAAGTTTCGAATTGCCGACTTAGTAAACGGATATAAACACAACTTCTTCCCAGAACTGGTTGTATAGTATTCCCAGTCTTTCCCCTCTGTAACACTATGTACAGGGTATTTCTCAGACGATGCTCCTTCTGAAATCCATTGCTGTAATACTTCAGCTTCAAGAGACATAGAGTTAAGGTAACGAGCAACAAATTCATATAAATAATCGTCATTGAACACATCATTGGGCAGATTGATATATAAAGATACTCTGTCTCTGTAGTTTGTTTTGAAGGTATCTTTAAAATATCCTGATGTTATACCAATTACCGAAGAAATGCGGCACAGATCCTCATTTCCATATCCTGTATGTTCTGTTGTCAGCGCATTAAGTAATGCTGCATTCACACCGGTAAATGATGTAATATCCTCAATAAGAATCGTAAGACGCTTCCCGTCTTTTTTTAGCGCCCTTCTTATGTCTTTGAAGATCTCCTCAAAGTCACCTGACTCTAAGCCAGAACAGCGTTGAATAACAACGTCCAAAAACTGATTTAAATACTTTGCTATTGCATCCTTTTTTTCAGGATTCAATGACAATTTTCTTGCCATTTTAATAGTGTCTTTGTCGGCATTTTCTTCAATATCTTCAATATCATCATCGTTAAAATCAAAATCATCAGCCACGAAAAAGGCGTCAATATCACTGGCAACTTTGCCTGATTGTGCGACCTTCAAATAGATTCTATCTATCGGTCCATCAATCTCAAGCATTCTGCTCTGCACTTTTTTATACTTCAAAAAGGCAACGAGTTTTCTTTTCTCATTAGGGCTTATTTCTGCCTTATCTTCACCTTCACTATTTTCATCCTCATATTGGTCCTCATCATGTTCAACTTCCAATATGAACTTTGATAAAATCTCTCCCTTAAGTTTGTTCTCGTCAATAACAGCCGTAGCTTCTACAAGTCTTTTATATACCTCTTTGTTAGCAATTGATTCTATCTCTGGCTTGTCCAGCAACTGTTTTATGGTGCCTTTTAAAGTATTATCACTTCTTCGTACAAAAAGAATTACTTCATCTTCAGTCCTCTCATTGAGAAGCCTCTCGTTAAACCACCTTATAAGGTGTGATTTACCGGCACCACTTTCACCTACAACCAGCAAAAGCTGATGATTTTCATCGGGACGAAGAATAAATTGTGAAAGTACATCCTCCTCACTTTTTGCCTCCTGAAACCTTACAGATCTGGAAGAATCTGTAGGGTCAAATTTCGAATACAGCTCAATATTATTAACTGCTACATGGGTCGCCAAAAAGTCAGATCGTGACGTTGTCATCGTATCTGGGCGAAGCACTTCATTTATTCTTTTTTTTGCAATTTCTGTATTCATCTAATCACTCCCCCTTATATACCACGTCGGTAATGATCGAAGAAAACGGATGCAAATTCATATTTGTCATATTCCATTCATCGCTTCTATCGTTTACAGTTTTAAGCTCGATTATTCCTAAATCATTAAGCGTCCTAAATGCATTTGACAATGCTAAATTCATTCTTCGCGAACTCTCATTTTCCTGGCTTAAGCAGATATTTATCGAGGGATGTAGCATAGCAATAAACTCATCAATCGTATATGCTTTTTCTTTTTCAATAGATGAATTCTTTATGATATCTTTTAAGAACGTTGCTGCATTCGGCAAAAAAAACATGTCATGAAGATAGCCGAAGCCCAAAAACGTGGCCCAAAATCTCCAAGCTCTCATGTTTTCTTCGTTAAGATTCACAGTACCATCAAATTCATTGATTACTCCTACGAGTTTTGATACACTCTGCAAATCTTTTTCAATCTTGAAAAGATTATCACTGTTATACATATAGATTTGAACAGTTTTATAAAACTGGCCCGAGGAAAGCTTTTCAATATTTCTATTCACATACCTCCGAAAATCTGAGAAGCTTGCAACATCTTCCTCATCGGCAACCAGTTCTAGCTGTTTAGAATCCTCATCATAATTGATCAGACTCAATTGTTTGGCCGCATCTCTTACCATACCAAAGTAAGAAGTGGACTCTTTTGGGGGTTCTACCAAACTTCGCAATTCTTTTTCTTCCAACTTGCCGTTTTTAAGTATTTGGCATAAAGAATACACTCTTTCTGGAATTGCTTCAGTCCTCATATTACTATCAAACATTTACGCCTCCATCATCTTATCAGTTATATTGTTACTTATTACTGCAGAAAACTTCTTACCATCCGCATTGATTTCAAAATCTGATTTGACCATATGAATCCGTTTAAATCCGCTACAATTGCTCCGATTCAAAACTGCATACTCCTTTAAAAACAAGTCTTTTTTATCCGAGTAAACTATGCAACAGATTCCACCCAAATAATAGAGCTGCTTTTCTGCTAAAAGCCGTCTAAATTCATAAAAATTCACAACCATTAAATCTGGTATTTCAGGGAAGCCGCTCAAGTCAAGTTCTTTATCGGTCACAACCACTCTAATTCCCATCGAAATTAGTTTTTCTAAATACACTTCTGGCTTATCCGTTTCAATCAAGGATTCTTCTTCAAAATCTGCCAATCCTTTCATTGGTTCCGGTAAAAGTTTTATTCTTTTCACGAGTGAAAAGCGGTCATCCTCCTCATCCACAACCTTTTCGTGACTATTACATCCTGAACAGTACTCCAATACATATGGATAAGTCCTTAAGAACATATCTGAAATGCACACCTTATCAGCGTTTACAACACCTTTGGTAATTACCGTGAATTCCTTCGAAAACCTGGACTTTTCCTGTGTTCTAACGTCATCTAATAGTTTTTCAACCCCTCTGTCCGGAAGCGACAACCTCTTGTCTAATACCTTTATCTTAAATACATATCGCTCCTCGGCCTTAAGGTATTTCATATCGAGAATCTCGATGAGGTTATATCTTCGAAGAAGCAAGAGCAGATAAATGTTCCATTGTACATCACGCGCATTGGCTTCATCATATACATAATTCAAGTTGTATGTCGGTTTAATCTTAGTATCTATCAGAACATAGTCTTCGATTCGCTCAGACTTAGGGCTCTGGTACATACTTAGCCAACGCCCTAATGCCGTATCAACTTTTAGTACTTTACTTCGAGTATTGGCATCCAAATCCTGGTCCGGATATATGGACATAATACTTAAACACGGAAGACCATCTCTTCCCCCTCTACCCAACTCTTGATAGTACAGATTTGGAGTATCAGGAACAAAATCATGAATTACCGTACGGACATCTGGTTTATCAACTCCCATTCCAAAAGCAGAAGTGGCAACCATAATATCGAACTCGTTGTTCTTCCAACCGCGAATTAATTCATCTCGATCTTTGGAATGAGTATCGCCAGTAAATGTTTCAACCTTGTCATACCCTGCCGTCTTTATCCATTCCTTAATGGTCTCCGCTCTTTCCGGCTTCATAGTATATATAATCATTGGATGTGGCATTAAATTCACCATTTCCAATAAACGCTGCTTTTTTTCTCGAAAAGAATTGCTTTTTGCTATACAATATCTCGGCTCTCTTCGCAATGAATCACACCGGAATTCAATCCATTTATCCTCTTCAGAGAACATATTCTTAAGCATCAAACCGGTATTGCTATCTACTGTCGCAGAAAGTAATACTGTTTTAAGATCATGATTAACCGCAAGTAACTGCTTGCGCCACGGTTCTAATGCCTGATAGTCTGTTCTAAAAAAATCACCCCATTCGACTACAATGTGTGCCTCATCTATTACTATATTTTTAAGATAGCCCGACTCATTAGCCTCAGCGATAGTATTTGCAAAATCTTCGTTTTTAATTAGAGCTTCTGGCGAAATAAATAACAGCTTTGCCGATTTATTCTTAATAGAATTAATAATTAAATCACCATTGTCAGCCCCGCTTGAATAACTAAAAATCTCCTGCGTAGTCAGCCGGCATATGGCGTTCTTTGCAGATATTTCTTGGTCTATAGCCAAAGAAATCGTCGGAACGATTACTATTGTCAGCCCATCTTCCTTATACGCAAGCGTTTGAGTAATTAAACTCTTTCCACCACCAGTAGGCAAAACTGCTAACGCAGAAAAACCCTTCGGCATTTTCAAAACACCCATAACACATAGTTTTTGTGCTTCAGAATAAAAGGTTAGGTTTCCTGTAAGCTCTTCAATATAGGCGTTTGTTTTAAGATTATAGCGCTGATCCTTATTCTCTTTAGTAACCCCAGTAACCTGAAATGCCTCTGAAACAAATCTTTCATTCAAATAACTCGGGCACATTATTGATGCGTAAATCTTTTTGTCAGAATTATACTTCAGGCCAAAAGAATTATTTGTAATCCATTCAGCTTCCTTAATTTCTATATCTGATTGAAAGGAAATCAAAAAGCAACGAAGTGCCGATAAATACTCCGTTATCTCTTGATTATCGTCTAGATACGCATCGTAAAATCGTATCAGTCTTTCAACCAAGTTACGATAATAAGGTTCAGCCCCAGCAAGCAATTCTTCAAAGTATCCCCAGTCAAATTCCTCTGTATCGCCATTAATATATTCTTCTACCAGAGATACTATTTCACCATTATTCATCTATTTCACCATCCAAACGTAACAAGCAGATTCCAACGATATAAGTGGCTTTTTGAGGCTTTCAAGAATTATATTGTACTTTGCCTCAAGTTCCTCAACACTCTCGCCTTCCCTGCCATAGAAAGTATCCGCTGAGACACGAGCCGCAATAAGTCTCTGTATTTCTTCTTTCGCATCACTCAAATGAGACTTGCGAGAAAGATCCTTCAAGGCTTGCTTTCTTCCGGCAGAATAAGAGCCCTCAACATAAGATTTCCATAAATCAGCAGGAAATCTATTTTTAAACCACTCAAGGTTTGAAACTCCAAATTGTTGAGAAATATGAAGGAATCCTCCACCACCTTTTCCTCTTCTTCCTAAGTGATCAAGGCATGTATGTACGGCTTTGAATCCCACTTCAATAAGCTTTTCGTACTCTTCAATTACTTTATCGCGAGGAACATCCTGGTATTTATCAAATCCTATCGGCACAACAGCCATATCTGAAGTCAAAAAATTCCTGAAATATGCTATCTCAGACGGTAAAATTCCATTAGACAATAATAACCGCTCATTTGGCATAACCGAGAAAGTATAAATAAATCCTTCCCAATTTATATCCGCTTGCATAGCAAAAGCAGTTGCTTGCCCCTTAGTTGAATGAATCGCATTATCGACAATACAATCAAAAATAGCATCACCCGGCGCGAAAAAATGAAGGTAATCATTGTCAATCGCGGTTTTCCGATTGAATGTACCCTTTATTTCCTTACCATCACTTAATCCTTTTGCTTTATATTTGCTATATAGCTCGTTTATCCTTGTTGCAAATTCCATCTGCCTTGATTGTAAATATGATGTCCAATCTGGCGGAATAAGTAGCGTATTTCTAGCTGAATTCAACTGAAATTCGCTCGCGCTAAACCTTATTATTTCCTCATTTCCACTAGGCTTAAATCCGGCTAATGAAGCCCAGTTGAGCATTGTTTTTGAAAAGAGTTCATTCTCGTTTTTACTGTAATACCTAAGAAGGCGTGCAATCTGTCTATTAATAGGTTTGTATAAGTATCCTACTGTATCAAATCTCTGCTCTCTTTTAATCTCCTTTTTCAACTGCGTAGTGGTCTCAAGAATGCTTGAAACCGCATTAAACAAGCCATACCTTATATCGCTTGCTATGGCGCTAAACATCTGATTGTTAATATCTTCAAGTACAATTTCCAATCCGCTCAAGGATTCTTCAAATACATTGAGTCCCTTATTCCAAAATTCGAATAATTGCTGTTCCAAAGACTCCTCAGAAACTACCACAACAGAGTTAACCTCAGGTCTCTGAGGGTCTCTCTCCAATCTGTCTAATCGGCCAATTCTCTGTTCAATCTCATTAGCATCCCAAGGAAGATCCAAGTGAATAATATAGTCAGCGACCTGGAAGTTTCTTCCCTCTCCACCAGATTTGTCGCAAAGAAGAATACGGCAATTCTTCTCATTTTGAAAACGATAGACATTCAACTCTAATTCATCCGAAGACATATCTGAGTTGAAAAAAGCCAATTCCTCTTCTTTATATATTTGTTCTAAAACATCACGATATAACTCAAATGTCTCCTGGAAGCTTGTAAATATAACAATCTTTTCCTTATAGAGCTCTTGATCGAGATAATCAATTACTTTCAACATCCTGTCTTCATAATCTTCAGGATTGTCAAGTATTTCTAAGATGTTTTCTACGTTATACTTTTCTTCAGCGTACCATTTTGAAACAGCTTCATTCAAATCTTTGCTAGTAATATCACTTAATTCTAATTCTTTACGAAATGCAGCTGCAGAACTAAAGTACGAGCTCAGCAATGGCTTATATACTGTCATTAACTTCTCAACACTTAGGTCTTCTTCAGCCTCCATTAATTCCATAATAAGTTGGTAAACAGCATACTCGCTTGCTCTACTCTGATATGTGATTTCACTATACAGTTTCCTTACTGGTCTGGTGTGTGAAGCATAATCATCTCTATATAAAATATTTCTTCTGTTTCTTATAATGCAGCGCTCTATTTGATAGTTGTCACATACATAAGATATGGCAATATACATTTTATTAATGCCAAGTCCCTCATCCTCTGCACTAATATCTGCCACCAGCTTGTCGTATGCCTTGTCATTAATGAGATCTGCGACGTTTTCTAAGCCATCCGTGATATCATCAAAAAGATCAATGCACTTTCTATCTTGTCTCACATCTTCGTCTTCGTTGTCATTGATCTCATCTTGCAAATCATCGACGTCATCAATTACGCCCATTATTTGCGTGATAATTTTACTTTGCAGCTCTACCAACGCTTCAAATGATTCATCCGAGTAATCGTCATATTTATACGGATCTAGTAACCGAAGTAAGTTTAAGTAATCTGATGTTCGACGCTGTAATGGAGTCGCTGAAAGCAAGAGTATGTTTTCTGCCTTTCTACTAATAGTATGATATTTACTATAATTTTCGTCGCTAAGAAGCCTATGTACCTCGTCTACCACAACGAAATCATAAGCTTTATCATCGTTCATATTGGTGAATTCAGAGAAACTCTCCAAACTCACATTATTCCCATTGGCATCTTTTCCTTGCGCTATGTCAAACTTCAAAAAAAGTTCTACTCTCCACTGCTCTTTTAATGCGTCAGGAATAATTATTAAAACCTTTCTATTCGAATTGTTAAGCAAAAATAGTTTTAATACCGCAGAAGCCTCAATGGTTTTTCCCATACCAACTTCATCTGCAAGCATATATCTGCAGTGTTTTTCCTGATTACACCGCATGATTGTATTAAGCTGGTGAGGCATCAAATAGATTTTGCATCCTGCCAATTCTTTAAAACCCAATATAGAATTATCCAGAATTTTGTTGACGCGATTCACTACGCTTCGCCCCAAATACCAGCTAGGGTTTTGAAATTCGTACTTGCTTAGCTGTACGGTTGGCGATACTCGCCCTTCCGTAAAAGGCGCCTCTATCTCAGATTCTTTACATACCAGTACTTCTTTCGTATCATCGCTCTGCACAAAGTAACGATATTCATCATCCTTACTTTCCACGCAAATGATTTTTCCAGCTTTTCCTTTATACTTAATTCTGGTGCCTTTAAGAAGCTCACACCTATTAACCATGCTAATAGCATATGGGTGCTCCTTAGGTATGTCATCGTAATACGCACGATATCCAAATGGATCGAAAAAACGAACCGTCAATTGCTCAGCATATTCGTCTATAGAGACAATACGCCCTACGATAAAGTCACGCGGATCAAAAATATATTCTCTATCTAGAATTGGGCATCTAACGTATACGTTGGTTTTTAAATCCATTTCTACCTCATCCTTATCTGATTAACTCATATAAATAATATTTAGCTCGTGTGTAGGCAATGTAGTTTATGTTCTGAGAAGCATTCGCATCATGAATATATATGACCATATCTGCTTCTAGACCTTTGTAATCGAATGCGCTGCTAATTTGAATCTCGTTATCCTCTTTAGGCTCTTCGAATGTAAATCTCCACTGTGCCAACCCATTCTCTATATAATCCTTTGCTTCTTCTATATCATCAAACAGAATAACGATGGACTTATTACTAAGTTCCTCATCTACCACAAATTCCTTTAATAAATTTCCTAAACGCTGAGTCAGATGTTTCTTGTCAATGATTTTTTCCTTTGCCGGATTTGGGCCTTCAACCGGATTCCTTATTACATCCGTACCAAGATTGGTATTCTCCATGGCATAATGATATATGTTTGCCGTATTTCTGATATTTT
>JAEEGL013600941.1_pt1 | contig 13455 bp, 9 predicted proteins | sample 9134231 | NCBI WGS metagenome assembly JAEEGL01 (sample SAMN16246548, study PRJNA631951) | gut metagenome | biome: gut microbiome; feature: rumen; material: fiber-attached | host: Bos | place: Iran: Karaj | collected 2018-10 | reverse complement strand
GAGCGTCTACTCTGCCTCAAAGCTCGGAGCCGAGGAATTCCCTCAGTACGACGTCAATCTGAGATCCGCCGTTTCAATAGCAAGAAGGCTTCAGGACCCTCTCGCCGAGCTTGTCAAAATCGAGCCTAAGGCAATCGGAGTCGGCCAGTATCAGCACGATATGCCGCAAAAGAGGCTTGAAGAGGCTCTCGACGGAGTTGTTGAGGACTGCGTCAATTCAGTCGGCGTCGACGTAAATACCGCTTCTCCATCGCTTCTCACAAGGGTGGCTGGTCTTAATTCCACTACCGCGAAAAATCTCGTTAAGTACCGTGAGGAGAACGGCGAATTCTCATCCCGCTCCGGCATAAAAAAGGTCCCGAAGCTTGGTCCGAAGGCGTTTGAGCAGTGCGCGGGCTTTCTGAGAGTTCCCGGATCGAAGAACATACTTGACAATACTGCCGTACATCCCGAAAGCTATGACGCGGCGATGAAGCTGCTTGAACTGACGGGCTTCACGCTTAAAGACGTCGCCGGCGGCTTGATCTCCTCCCTGCCTTCAAATGCCGACCGGCTCGGCCGCTCAGAGCTTGCGGAACAGATAGGAGTTGGGCTTCCCACGCTGAACGATATAATCGCCGAGCTGATCAAACCCGGAAGGGATATTCGCGACAGCCTGCCAAAACCCGTACTGCGTACCGACGTGCTTGACGTTTCTGATCTCAAGGAGGGCATGAAGCTCACGGGAACCGTCAGAAATGTTATCGACTTCGGCGCGTTCGTCGATATCGGAGTGCATCAGGACGGGCTCGTGCATATTTCGGAGATAGCCGACAGGTTTATCAGGCACCCCTCCGAGGTACTCAGCGTCGGAGACGTTGTCGACGTAGTCGTTTTAGGTGTAGACGAAAAGAAAAAGCGCATAAGTCTTTCAATTAAAAAAGCAAAGGGCTGATTCGTATGGATATCAGAGTAAAGATATTCTGCAAGCTCTGCGACAGGCTTGCAAAGAAAATAGGAGCTGGGCTTGAAATGCCGAGCGACGTTGAATACGTTACCGGTCTGCGGTACGGCGGCGCTATTGAAAACTACCTGCACGTCGCTTATCCGAAGGGCACGAACGCGCCACTCCCGACGATCGTGAGCTTTCACGGAGGCGGATACGTTTACGGAAGCGCAGAGAAATACAGGTACTACTGCGCGCATCTCGCAACCTACGGCTTTACTGTTATTAATTTCAACTACCGTCTCGCACCGAGGAGCATATTCCCCGCCCCGCTTGAAGATATAAATACCGTTATGGAGTGGGCGATACGGAACAGGGAAAAATACCATATTGATACGGATAATATATTTATTGTTGGAGATTCAGCCGGAGCTCAGCTTACGAGTCAGTACGCGGCTGTGTATTCCAATCCTGAGTATTCCGAAATAATGGGCATAAGACCGCCGAAATTCTGTCTTCGCGCCATCGGACTCAACTGCGGAATCTACGAGCCCACGGTGCTGCTTAAAACTTTTACCGCACTTTCATGTTTCTACACGAAAGAACCTGAAAAGTTCGGAGAAATGCTTTATCCAACCAGGTTCATTGATTCGAGATATCCGCCTGCATACATATTTTCAGCTCCAGGCGATTTTCTTCTTAAGCCCTGTGAGCCTATGGCAGAGCTTATAAACGAACGGGGCGGAACAGCCAAATGCCGCATTTACGGAACAAAGGAAACCGGTCACGTTTTTCATCTTGCCTTCAATGACGAATACGCAAAAGAGGCAAACGATGATGAGATTGAATTTTTTAAAAAATTTATAAAAGCATAAGTCCCTTAAGCTTGTTCTAAGGTTGCACGATATAATGAATACATAAACCGCAGGGCGAAAGGAAGTGATGATATTGAATTTTCGGCACGAGTGGAAGCATGAAATAAACTACTGCGATATGCTGATACTGCGTCAGAGGCTCGACGCCGTTATGAAGCGCGACAGTCACGCCTCAGGCGGCAGATATCTTATACGATCACTCTATTTCGACAACATTTACGATAAGGCTCTGAAAGAAAAGCTGGACGGGGTCAACTTCCGTGAGAAATTCCGCATCCGGTATTACAACGGAGACAAGAGCTTTATCACTCTTGAGAAAAAATCGAAGCTCAACAGTCTCACGAGCAAGGAGCAGGCGCATTTAAGCGAGGAAGAGGCCCGGAAGATAGTTTCCGGAGATATAGAGTGGATGAAAGACAGCGGGCGCCCACTCGTTCAGGAGCTTTATTCCAAGATGCTCTCGGAGGGCATAAGGCCGATGACGATCGTGGATTACACCAGAGAGCCTTTCGTATACGCACCCGGCAACGTGAGAGTCACTCTCGATTACAATATCAGGACCGGGCTGAAATATACGAACTTTCTTGATTGGGACTGTCCCACGGTATCAGCCGGCGACCAGTGCTGTATCCTTGAGGTCAAGTGGGACGAATACCTGCCGGATATAATTAGGGACGCCGTTCAGCTTCCCGGACGCCGGGTAACTTCTTTTTCAAAATACGCCGTTTGCAGAACTTACGGTTAACAGGAGGAATCACTTATGAACACGATACTTGCAACTTCAATCTCCGACGTACTCAAGAAATCCTTTCTTGAAAAATTTGAGGCTATCGATCCCCTCGTTATGGCGATAAGCTTCGTTCTTAGCTTTCTCGTCGGTCTTTTTATCTACTTCGTTTATAAGAAGACCTATAAGGGAGTTATGTTCTCCTCGAGCTTCGGCGTCACCCTCATTGCGCTTACTATGATAACAGACTTTGTTATCCTGGCAGTAACGTCGAACGTCGTTCTCTCTCTCGGTATGGTAGGCGCTCTCTCCATCGTCCGCTTCCGCACTGCGATAAAAGAGCCGCTCGACATTGCCTTCCTGTTCTGGGCGATAGCTGCCGGAATAGTTCTCGCCTCCGGTCTCATTCCTCTCGCTATAATCGGAAGCGCGATTATCGGCGTTATACTCATCTTCTTCGTTAACCGCAAAGGACACACGAACCCGTATATAGTCATTCTCACCTGCGATAACAAGGCGGCAGAGGACAGAGCTGTCGCCCTCCTCAGAGAAAAGAGCCACAAATGCGTCACCAAATCGAAGACAGCCCGTCCCGGATCTGTAGAGGTAAACTTTGAAATAAGGCTCAAAAACGACGACACCGATTTCATAGACGAGCTCTCAGCTCTTGAAGGAGTGCAGTCCGCCGTTCTCGTAAGCTACAACGGCGAATATATGGGCTAACTGAAATTATTTATAATAATAGAGCAGCAGGAAAAACATTGCGTTTTCTTCCTGCTGCTTTTTATTTATCTTTTTGCGGCGGCTCCGATAAAGCCCTTGAAAAGCGGGTGCGGTCTGTTCGGTCTGCTCTTGAATTCCGGATGAAACTGAACTCCGATGAAAAACGGGCTATCCTGAAGCTCCACCGTTTCAACGAGTCTGTTATCGGGAGAAACTCCGCTTATTACGAGTCCGTGCTCTGTCAGCCGGGCCCTGTATTCGTTGTTGAATTCGTATCTGTGCCTGTGTCTTTCGCTTATCATAAGCTCGCCGTAGCATTTCTCCATACCGGTCCCGGGCTTTATCGCACAAGGGTATGCTCCTAATCTGAGCGTGCCGCCTTTATCTATATCGTCGCTCTGTCCCGGCATAAAGTCAATAACCTTGTTCATGCACTGCTCGTCGAACTCGCCTGAGTTCGCGTCCCTTATGTCCGCAACGTTTCTCGCAAATTCGATAACGGCTATCTGCATCCCGAGGCATATTCCGAGATAAGGCAGTTTACGCTCTCTCGCGTATTTTGCCGCAAGAATCATCCCCTCTATTCCCCTCATACCGAATCCGCCGGGAACGAGAATGCCGTCCAGATCGGAAAGCATACTGTCAACATTCTCCTCAGTTATTTTCTCGGAGTCTATCCAGTGGATATTGATATGCACGTTATGATAAAATCCCGCATGGTGCAGAGCCTCTGCGACTGACAGATATGCGTCGTGAAGACCGACGTATTTGCCCACGAGACCTATCTCGACGCAGTGAGTCCGTGCTCTTCGGATGCTTTCTACCATCTCAGACCATTCAGTGAGATCCGGCTCCGGAACCTTCAGCCCCAGTTCACGGCAAACAACCTCTGAAAAATGCGACTTTTCCAGCATAAGCGGCGCCTCGTAAAGAATCGGTAAAGTAACGTTTTCTATTACGCAGTCAGGCTTTACGTTACAAAACAGAGATATCTTTTGAAATATCGAGTCCTCAAGCGGCTCGTCGCAGCGCAGAACGATGATATTCGGGTTTATCCCCATTCCCTGGAGTTCCTTTACCGAGTGCTGAGTTGGTTTGGATTTATGCTCGTCAGAGCCGCGAAGATAAGGGACGAGGGTAACGTGTATGAAGAGACTGTTCTCTCTTCCTACCTCAAGGGAAATCTGACGCACAGCCTCAATAAACGGCTGTGATTCGATATCGCCTATCGTGCCGCCTATTTCAGTAATAACGACGTCTGCTCCGGTCTTTTTCCCGACTCTGTATACAAAGTCCTTTATCTCGTTCGTTATATGCGGAATAACCTGTACGGTTGAGCCGAGATACTCCCCTCTGCGCTCCTTATTAAGCACGTTCCAGTAGACCTTTCCCGTAGTCAGATTGGAGTATTTGTTCAGATCCTCATCAATAAACCTCTCGTAATGTCCCAGATCGAGGTCTGTCTCCGCTCCGTCCTCCGTCACGTAGACCTCTCCGTGCTGATACGGACTCATCGTTCCGGGATCGACGTTGATATAAGGATCGAGCTTCTGTGCGGCGACCTTGAGTCCGCGCGCTTTCAAAAGCCGTCCGAGCGATGCAGCCGTTATACCTTTGCCGAGTCCAGAAACGACTCCTCCGGTAACGAAAATATACTTTGTCATCTGAGATCACACCTCATTTTCCGCTCGCTCCGTAGTTTGACAGGACTCTTGCAGACGGGTCGTTAACGTCGCAGCCCTTCCAGTTCCTGTTCGGCATCCAGAAATCAACGATCATTTCCGACTGGCCAGGATAATGCTTTTCAAAAATCTCTCTGTAGAGCAGTGACTCTTTTGTAAACGGCTGAGCGTGAGAGTATTTTACCCGTTTCTCCGCGTACTCTCTGTCTGAATACTGCTTTTCAGCATAGGCTTTCAAATAATCGACCATCGAATGCCCGACCGCATCGGAAAACGCCGCTTTCTCACGCCACAGGATCGAATCAGGAAGATAATCCAATCCTTCAAAGGCATGGCGAAGCAGGTACTTTCCCTTTCCGTATCTGTTTATCTTCAGCTCCGGCTCAAGGCTCATAACGTACTTCACAAAATCAAGATCGCCGAACGGCACTCTCGCCTCAAGCGAATTGACCGATATGCACCTGTCTGCGCGAAGAACGTCGTACATATGCAGCTCTCTCACTCTTTTCTCGGCTTCCTTCTGGAACTCATCCGCAGAGGGAGCGAAGTCCGTATACTTATATCCGAAAAGCTCGTCGGATATCTCGCCTGTGAGAATTACGCGGACGTCCGTTTTCTCATGAACTGCCTTACAGACGAGGTACATACCCATACTTGCCCTTACGGTCGTTATATCGTAGGTTCCGAGCAGCCTTATCACCTCGTCCAGAGAAGAGATAACCTCGTCAGGCGTCATATAGACCTCGGTATGACGGCTTCCGATGTAGTCCGCAACCTGCCTCGCGTATTTCAGATCTATAGCGTCTTCGCTCATTCCTATAGCAAAGGTCTCTATCGGCTTATCGCACTCTCTCGCCGCTATCGCGCATACGAGAGATGAGTCAAGGCCGCCGGAAAGCAGAAATCCCACCTTTGCATCGGATACGAGGCGTTTTTTTACTCCAGCGATGAGCTTTTCACGGATATTTACACAGGCTGTCTCAAGACCGTCTTCGCACACCTTGTCGACCGAGGCAATATCACGGTAGCATATAAACTCGCCGTTTTTATAGTAGTGTCCCGGCGGAAACGGCATTATCCTATCCGCGAGACCTACGAGGTTTTTTGCCTCGCTCGCAAAAATGACAGTTCCTTCCCTGTCATACCCGTAATACAGCGGACGGATACCGATGGGATCGCGCGCAGCAATATACTCCCTCGTTCTACCGTCGAATATTATCATTGCAAATTCCGCATCGAGCTTTGAGAACATATCGGTCCCATATTCAAAATACATCGGGAGTATAATCTCGCAGTCGCTGTCCGACCCGAAAGTATATCCCTTCATCTTCAGCTTTTCGCGCTCCTTCTCGAAGCCATACAGCTCGCCGTTGCAAACCACCCAGCTTCCGTCAAGCTCAAAGGGCTGCATTCCTGAAGGTGTCAGACCCATGATTGCAAGCCTGTGGAAGCCGAGGACTCCTTCTCCCGTATCTATTATCCTCGTGTCGTCCGGACCGCGTGATTTTGTCGCATAAAACCCCTTTTCAAACAGCTCGCCGTCTGTTACGCTTCCGCAATAGCCTATTATTGAACACATATCAATCCATCCCTCTTCAGCGTCGGACTTCTCCGATAAATCAGAGAAGTCCGACGCTTATTATTTGACTTATTCGACGTCCTGAAGGGCCTCGTAACCCTCTTCGCCTGTTCTGACCTTTACAACGTTCTCAACGTCGTAAACAAATATCTTTCCGTCTCCGATATGTCCGGTATAAAGCACCTTCTTGGCCGTCTCGATCACATCCCGCACCGGTATCGCCGATACGACGATGTCGACCTGTACCTTCGGTCTGAGGTCCGTCTCGACCGGTACGCCGCGATAAAATTCCGTATGTCCCTTCTGCATTCCGTAGCCCATCACGTGGGAGACCGTCATGCCTGTTATTCCGAGCCTGCTCATCGCATCCTTGAGAGCGAAAAGCTTCTCCTCCTTGAAGACTATCTCGACCTTTGTAAACTTGTGTCCGTCAAAGGTCGGCTCACGCTTTACCGTAACGGCCTCTGCAACAGGTGTTGTTCCGGTCACTGCGACTATCTGCTCGCCGGAGCCGAATTCCGAATACTTATCGACGGCGGGCATAAAGTCGGCATATGCGCTTGGAAGACCGTGCTCGCTAATATCAAGTCCGGAGATCTCGTCTGCCGCGTCGGCTCTGAGGAATTTGAGCTTTTTAAGGAACTTAAAGAACAGGAACATCGTTACCGACGCCCATGCAGCGACTGACACGAAGCCTAAAAGCTGAAGTCCGAGCTGCTTGAAATCGCCGGTGTAAAGAAGTCCGCGAAGTCCTGCGGGAGCATCCGGATTTGCAAAGAGTCCGACGGCTATCGTACCCCAGATACCGTTTGCACAGTGTACGCCAACTGCTCCAACCGGGTCGTCAATATGCAACTTGAGGTCGAGACCCTCGACTACAACAACGACGAGTATGCCTGAGACAAGTCCTACAGCTCCGGCACCGAGGGCGTCAAAAGCGTCGCAGCCCGCCGTAACGGCGACGAGGCCTGCAAGAGAAGCGTTCAAACACATTGAAACGTCCGGTTTCCCGTTCTTGATCCACGTATACAGGAGAGTCGTGCAGGTAGCCACCGAGGGAGCTATAGTTGTCGTCAGAAAGATCGAAGCAAGCTCCGTCGGAGAAGTTGCAGCCGCTCCGTTGAAGCCGTACCAGCCGAGCCAGAGAATGAAAACGCCGAGAGCACCAAGAGGGATTGAGTGACCGGGTATCGCATTTACTTTTACTACCTTGCCCATCTTATCCTTTACGTACTTTCCTATACGCGGGCCGAGAACAGCAGCGCCTATCAGTGCTGCGATACCTCCGACCATATGTATGGCACACGAGCCGGCGTAATCGTGAAATCCGAGTTTGCTGAGCCAGCCGCCGCCCCATATCCAATGCGCCTCGATCGGATAGACAACAAGGCTTATGACCGCGGAATAAACGCAGTAGGCGGAAAATTTCGTTCTCTCTGCCATTGACCCCGAAACTATCGTCGCGGTCGTGGCGCAGAATACGAGGTTGAACACGAAATAGCTCGCATCCGTAAAGCCGTCTGCCGGAGATTCGATAAACTGCTTGAAATGCGTGAAAAGATCAAGATTCGGCTTTCCGACAAGACCGAAAAGCGCGTCCTCGCCCATCATCAGCGTATAGCCGAGGATAGAAAAGACCACCGTGCCGATACAGAAATCCATCAGGTTCTTCATTATGATATTACCCGCGTTTTTCGCCCTCGTGAAGCCTGTCTCCACCATCGCAAAGCCCGCCTGCATCCAGAAAACCAATGCGGCGCCAATCAAAAACCAGAATTCCACAGACATAAAAATTACCTCCTGTTTTGTCGTTTCAAATAAATCATTTTACGCTGAATAAAATATCTCCGTAAGTCGGGAACGGCCAATAGCTCTTTGCTGTCAGCAACTCCGCTCTGTCGCAGGGTATACGAAGCTCGCTCATTTTCGGAAGAACAGTATCGCGGATGAGCTCGGATTCTTCAATAATATCGCCCGCATCCTTGAGATCGCAGACCGCTTTTTCCAGCTCGTCGGTCTTATGCGTAATGCTGTCGGTAAGCTCGGAAAGCTTTTTCACAAGCTCGGTCTCATAACAGCACTCGAGCTCGGGGAACATCTTCTTTTTACTGTAAGCCTCTTCCGACAGGTCGGACGTAAAGCGCGTTATAGCGGGAGCTATCCGCTTATGCACCATATTTATCATTGTGTTCGCCTCGATGAGAACGGTCTTGCAGTAATTCTCAAGCATGATATCGCGCCTTGACTTCAGCTCGTCTTCCGTGAAAACGCCGAGAGACGTGAGCATTTTGACGTTCTTCTCATCAAGCAGATGCGGCATACAGTCAGCCGTCGTCCTGTAGTTTAGAAGACCGCGCTTTTCCGTAGCCTCCTTTATCCAGGCGTCGTCGTATCCGTTTCCGTTGAAAATTATGCGTTTGTGATCCTTTATCGTCTTTTTTATCATCTCGTGCAGAGCGGTTTCAAAGTCGTCTGCCTTCTCAAGACGATCGGCATAGATTCTCAGGGACTCTGCGACAGCGCTGTTAAGCATAATATTGGCGCAGGCTATGCTGTTTGATGAGCCAAGCATACGGAACTCGAACTTGTTTCCTGTGAACGCAAAGGGCGACGTCCTGTTTCTGTCGGTTGTATCGCGATTGAATTTCGGAAGCACGTCGGCTCCGAGCCGCATCTGCATCTTCTCTGTTCCGTTATACGGAGTATCTGTCTCTATAGCGTGCAGCACGGCGTTAAGCTCGTCGCCGAGGAATATTGAAATTACTGCCGGAGGCGCTTCGTTCGCTCCGAGCCTGTGATCGTTGCCCGCAGTTGCGACCGATATTCTCAGAAGGTCCTGATAATCGTCCACCGCCTTGATCACCGCGCATAGGAATAGCAGGAACTGAGCATTCTCGTAGGGCGTATCTCCCGGCGAAAGAAGATTCTGACCGTTATCCGTCGCGATTGACCAGTTGTTGTGCTTTCCGCTTCCGTTCACTCCCGCAAAGGGCTTCTCATGGAGCAGGCACACAAGTCCGTGCCTGGCGGCGACCTTCTGCATTATCTCCATCATAAGCTGGTTATGGTCCGTCGCCACGTTCGTAGTCGAATAGATCGGGGCAAGCTCATGCTGCGCGGGTGCGACTTCATTATGCTCCGTTTTGGCGAGGATGCCGAGCTTCCACAGCTCGTCGTTCAGATCCTCCATAAATGCAGCGACTCCGGGCTTAATGACTCCGAAATAGTGATCGTCAAGCTCCTGTCCCTTCGGGGGCTTTGCTCCGAAAAGAGTACGGCCGGTAAATCTGAGGTCTGGGCGCTGGTCGTACATCTCCTTTGTAATAAGAAAATATTCCTGCTCCGGACCTACAGAAGATACGACTCTTTTTGCCTTGTCGTTTCCAAACAGGCGAAGGATACGGAGAGCTTCCCTGCTGAGAGCCTCCATTGAACGCAAGAGCGGCGTCTTCTTGTCGAGTGCGTGGCCGCCGTAAGAGCAGAACGCCGTTGGTATGCAGAGCGTCTTGCCCTTGATAAAGGCGTAGGAGGTCGGATCCCATGCTGTATATCCTCTTGCCTCGAAAGTCGCTCTAAGTCCGCCGGATGGGAACGAGGAGGCGTCCGGCTCACCTTTTATAAGCTCCTTGCCGTTAAACTCCATAATCACGCTGCCGTCCGGAGCCGGAGAAATGAAGCTGTCGTGCTTCTCTGCGGTGATTCCCGTCAGCGGCTGGAACCAGTGTGTGAAGTGAGTGGCTCCCTTTGATACTGCCCAGTTCTTCATTGCCTCCGCAACTGCGTTCGCAACTCCGATATCCAGCTCCTTGCCCTCATCTATCGTCTTTCTGAGCGAAGCATAAACGTCTGCAGACAGATTTGCGCGCATAACGCGATCGTCAAAGACCTGGCTTCCGAAATAATCAGATACTGTGCTCATGTTTCTATCTCCTTTTATTGTATTAAATAAGAAAAGGCAGTGGCTCCTTCTGCTTAAAAACAAAAGACGCCATTGCCTTTTTTATTCTTTATCGTACCCGTGCTACGCACATTATAAATGAAGAAAGGACGCCTTCGAGTTCGTGAACTCAAAGACGCCCTTGCCTTTACGTCGGGGATTATACACCCGCAGCAAACAGGATGTCAAGCAGCAAGTTGCAAGTTTTTGCAAAACGGTCTTGCATATTTTTAAGTGAAATAGCCAAAAATCGCCTTATTGCTTGACAATATGAAAGCGTAGATTTATAATCCATTCAAATGGGCAAAGGCGTTCATTTTCGTACAGGCATATCTGTACGAAAACGGACGCCTTTTCTTTTATTCTTCCGAAGGGAATTGATAACTATGAGTATTGAGGGTCAGGTGCGCATACCGTCTGGCTGCGCTATTGCAGCCGTTATATCAAAAGACGGCAAAAAAATGACCGGCGATCTGATAACCGGCGCAATGAAGCCCATGCACGACAGGAGCAACGGTCTCGGAGGCGGATTTGCCGGATACGGGATATATCCGGATTATAAGGATTTCTATGCGCTTCACTTATTTTTTGACTCTCGCGCCACGAGAAAGGAATGCGAAGCGTTCCTTAAAGATTATTTTGAGATAGTGCATTCCGAGAGGATACCGACGAGAAAGATGCCGGAGATAAAAAACGAGCCGATCATCTGGAGATATTTCGTTGCTCCCCTGCAGTCCGTGCTCGCAAGCCTTCAGCTCGATGAAAAGGCTTTTGTCGCGCGTACCGTAATGAAGATCAACCGCGAAATGGACGGAGCTTACGTTTTTTCGAGCGGGAAGAATATGGGTTCCTTCAAGGCCGTCGGCTTTCCGGAGGACGTCGGAGTTTTCTACAGACTCGAGGAATACGAGGGCTATTCCTGGACGGCTCACGGGCGCTATCCGACGAACACGCCCGGCTGGTGGGGCGGCGCTCACCCTTTCACGCTGCTTGACTTCTCGGTTGTACATAACGGCGAGATCTCGTCCTACGACGCAAACAGGCGCTTTATAGAGATGTTCGATTATAAATGCACTCTTCAGACTGATACGGAGGTTATCACTTATATCCTTGACTATCTTATCAGAGTCCAGGGACTCACGCTCCGGGAAGCTACAAACGTGATAGCGGCTCCCTTTTGGAGCACGATAGAGGGCGAAAGAGATGAGGAGACACGAACAAGGCTCGCATATCTGCGCACCGTATTCCCGAGTATGCTGATAACGGGTCCCTTTTCCATCGTGCTCGGCTACACCGGGGGACTTATGGCGCTTAACGACCGTCTGAAGCTTCGATCTATGGTAGTCGGCGATAAGGGCGACAGGGTGTTCATTGCAAGCGAGGAGGCGGCTATCCGTACTATGGAGCCTGATGCGGAACACATATGGTCGCCGGGTGGAGGAGAGCCCGTAATAATCAACGTGAAAGAAGGCGCTTATTAATGGGTGTGGATTTCATATATCCGGAATTTGAAGTGATTAGGAATGAATCGCGCTGTATCGCCTGCAGGGTCTGCGAGAGACAATGCGCAAACGAGGTTCACCGCTTCAGCGCGGAACGCGGAGCAATGATAAGCGACGAGACGAAATGCGTAAACTGCCAGCGCTGTGTTTCTCTCTGTCCTACGAGAGCATTGAAAATCGTCAAAAGCGACTGCACCCTCCGCGAAAATGCGAACTGGCAGAACGACACGATCAGGGAGATCTACAAGCAGGCGTCGAGCGGCGGAGTCCTGCTTTCCTCAATGGGCAATCCAAAGCCGCTTCCGGTCTACTGGGACAAGATACTGATAAACGCATCTCAGGTCACGAATCCTCCTATCGATCCGCTACGAGAGCCTATGGAGACGCGGGTCTCGCTCGGCAAAAAGCCGGAAAAAATAAAGCGCGATGCGGAAGGGCGCTTAATATGCGACCTTCCTCCTCAGATCAAGCTCGCAATGCCCGTTATGTTCTCAGCGATGAGCTACGGCTCGATAAGCTACAACGCCCACGCATCTCTTGCAAGAGCGGCTACTGAGCTTGGAATACTCTACAACACCGGAGAGGGCGGACTTCACGAGGATTTCTATAAGTATGGGCAAAACACCGTAGTACAGGTCGCAAGCGGGCGGTTTGGAGTCCACGAGGATTATCTTGAGGCCGGCGCTGCAATAGAGATTAAAATGGGACAGGGCGCAAAGCCCGGTATCGGCGGGCATCTTCCCGGCGCAAAAATCGTCGGCGACGTTTCAAAAACGCGAATGATACCCGAAGGCTCAGACGCGATATCTCCCGCTCCGCATCACGATATTTATTCCATTGAGGATTTAAGGCAGCTCGTTTACTCGCTCAAGGAGGCGACCGAATACCGAAAGCCCGTTATCGTCAAGGTTGCTGCCGTACATAACATCGCCGCTATTGCAAGCGGCATAGCACGAAGCGGAGCCGACATTATCGCGATTGACGGCTTCCGAGGAGGCACAGGCGCCGCCCCTACCCGCATTAGAGACAACGTCGGCATACCGGTCGAGCTGGCTTTAGCGGCAGTCGATCAGAGGCTGAGGGACGAAGGGATACGCAATAACGTATCACTCGTCGTTGGCGGCTCGATTCGCAGCGCTTCAGACGTAGTGAAGGCTGTCGCTCTCGGGGCTGACGCCTGCTATATCGCTACAGCCGCTCTCCTTGCGCTCGGCTGTCACCTTTGCCGCACCTGTCAAACGGGTAAATGCAACTGGGGCATAGCGACTCAGCGTCCAGACCTCGTTAAAAGACTAAATCCTGATATTGGAAGCAGAAGGCTTGTCAATCTGATGACAGCCTGGCGAAATGAGATAATGGAGCTTATGGGCGGAATGGGAATCAACTCGATCGAGGCGCTGAAAGGAAACAGACTCATGCTTCGTGGCGTCGGACTAAACGAAACTGAGTTAAGGATTCTGGGCAGATCCCATGCAGGAGAATGATACTATGAAAAGAGTATACGT
>JAEEGL012311236.1_pt1 | contig 13455 bp, 13 predicted proteins | sample 9134231 | NCBI WGS metagenome assembly JAEEGL01 (sample SAMN16246548, study PRJNA631951) | gut metagenome | biome: gut microbiome; feature: rumen; material: fiber-attached | host: Bos | place: Iran: Karaj | collected 2018-10 | reverse complement strand
TCATGAGCCAGTCCGCGTTATTAACCATCATTGCCTTGCCTTCACCGAAATCGATGAATTTCTCCATCTGTTTCTTGAAGCACTCAGCGTTGTGATCGATATCCTCTCTTGTAAGCATCTTTCTCATGTCGGTTCTGCCTGATGGATCACCGATCATTGTTGTGCCACCGCCAATAAGAGCGATAGGCTTGTTTCCGGCCTGCTGAAGTCTCTTCATAAGAGTAAGTGCCATAAAATGGCCGGCTGTAAGAGAATCTGCTGTACAGTCAAAGCCAATGTAGAATGTAGCCTTTCCTGCATTAATCAGTTCTCTTATCTGCTCTTCATCTGTTACCTGAGCAATAAGTCCTCTTGCCTTAAGTTCCTCAAAAATCTGCATATTGCACCTCCATTTTTTTGCGAAGGGGCTTCCACATTGCTAATGCAGCACTCACTCGAAAATGTTCCATTTTCTCGTTCGTGTAGCACGCAAAAAAAGTCCTTCGCAATCCGTTAATAGATTACGAAGGACGAATTATCTCGTGTTACCACCTTCATTCGTACATAGCTCACGCTACATACCTCAGCAAGTACAGTTCGCAATTCCTGCAAAAAAGCATCTGCAAACGATACTCTCATGATATAACGGTCAGTACCCGTCTAAACTTAATAATTCTCATTTTTTATCTACAACACAAGAAGGTTCAGCTTAGCAGCTCACGGAGGTATTCATCATCGCTCTTAACATACGCCTCTCACCAACCGGCAATTCTCTGTTGTCAGCCTGCGAATCTTACTTATTCCGATCAAAGCCTTTTCTTATTATTCTAGATTTTAAAGTTGATTTATTTTAATGTCAATAGCCTATTAGTATAAATCACTAAATTACTTTAAAGTCTCGAATTCATAGTTATCTTTATCATGTTTATTTGTGTAAGTAAGCTCCAAAGAGATCACAAAATTTGAAACTTCCATAACCTTTTTATAATCCTCTGCACGGTCATAGCTCTTTACCTCAACTAGAAGGTGGACAGGAATCTCATCTCCCGGCTGCGCATGCAGAAGCTGATCAAACACTTCTTTTGCCTGTATACCGCCAAGTTCATAATCGCCAAGGTAATTGTAAACTGCTCCATTGAGCTTAAATACTCCGGAAAGATAATTTTCATTATCAAAATTCTCAATCTTGTCCGCCAGTTTACTGTCAATTTCATCGGAAAGACTCTTGGTACAAACAACTGCCATTGTCACATCAAGGTATTTATAATCATCTTTGAATTCAAGAACAACATCCTGATCCGCTGCTTTGAAGCAATCACCGAAAATACCCGCAACGCTGACATTTGCAACACTGATTACATTATTCTTCTTTACACCTTTCATTGTAACCGGCACAGCTCCGGTATCGTAAATGATATTGTAGGTATAAATCAGCGGTTGCAGTACTGTATATGCTATAAGTCCAACTGCTATTACAGCAATAGCAAGCTTTGCTGCAAACATAAGTCCCGTCTTCTTGACCAGTTTTTCGGAGCGCTCCTTAATTCTTTTAAAGATCTCTCCAATTGTAGGATCCTCTCCAACTGCCAGATTAGCCTTTGAAAATACCTGTTCGGCTTTACTGGTCCAAAGATTAATCCAGTACTTGGAATAAGCATCCGGCTTATGCTCTGCAAGAATGTCTATCTGAGTCTCTATGAAAACCAAAGCCTCAAGAAGCGTCTTCCTTTCGTTAGAAAAAGTATAATTGCTGATAATGTTAGCTCTTTTACTCTCACTAGGAGTGAGATTCTTGGTACCGAAATTGTACCTTGAAAAGATATATACAAAAATAAGAACCGGCCAAAAGGCAATCCAAAGGAATATCCACAATATCTTTCCCGGAACACTTGCTTCTTCGAAGGAATTCCGTCTTGAATACTCTATTTTATCGGCACCTCCAGCCTCAATCAAAAGTCTCTCGAACTCCTTCACGGATTCGGGAATGTCCGCTCCCTTGATTGGCGCACCACATTGTGGGCAGAATGCATCGGTGGACTTTATGAGAGCTCCACAGTACTCGCAGTTACTCATTTTGTTTTTCTCCAAATAATATATTTAGTCAAAGCCATCACTTAGCATACCATATACAGCATAAAATTTGTAAAAAAAGACGATTCTTTCATATTTTTTCAATCCTACTTGTCTGTTCAGAAAAACCGCTGTATTATTAAGAAAATAAAACGAAACGCAGAGTAGACATTAAAGCGTTAAGTGCCTGGTGAACAGGGAGTTGTCATCGGGACGAAGGATTTATCCGCGGTTTTAGTGTCGCATCCCGCTGCTACATCGCATGTGAATACTGCCTCCGATGTGGTTAAAGGACAAACTGCAAAGGAGGTATCTTTATGTCAAAACAAGCATCTAAACAATCAGCATCTCTATCATCACTTACAAGGCTCAAAGAGACAAAGGTATTGACCTTCTGCGGAATGATGGGCGCACTTGCACTTATTCTCAGCTATGTTGCAACCATCAAGATTGGTCAGTTCATCAGAATCGGTTTCTCCGGGCTTCCGGGGCAGATCGTTGATTACATTTTCGGTCCCTGGATTGGTGCCATTTTTGCCGGAACCATGGACATCGTAAAATGGTTTGTCAACGGTGACGGAGAATTCTTCCCGGGATTTACGATTACTGCAGTTGTGGCAGCTATCATCTACGGATTATTCCTTTACAACAAGCCTGTAAAGGTATCAAATGTATTCTTTTCCCAGCTTTTAGTTAAGGTCTTCTGCAACATTGGACTTAACACACTGTGGCTTAAGATGATGTACAACCAGGCAGTGCTTGCCATTCTTCCCGGACGTATTGTATCTAACGCAGTTATGCTTCCAATCGACTGCTTCATCATGTACGCAATGCTTAAAGTCATCGGTAAAGTGGTTAAACCCTATTTCCAGAATTATTGATACGTGCTTAAAAGGCGAGGATTTTCCTCGCCTTTTTTCGTCTATATCAATTTTTAATGATATTAATTTCATTTTTTTGTTTATTATGTCAATAATATTTCCTTCACCGAAGTCGATAATAAGTTTGGACAAGAATCAGGAAGGAAAAATGATATGGATATCAACTTTTTGACTGCCGCAAACGGCATAACAAATGCATATTTAAATCATGACACTGCTCTTAAAGCAGTTTCAGAAACTAAAGGTCTTGATGAAGAGACCAAAAAGAGCTTTGGCGCTGAGTTTGAGCAGGCCTATGATTCCATGATGGCTACAAAGATGCTCAGTTCAAATCTTCGTGACAGCTATGATGCAACGCATGCCACAGATTTCAGGGAACATGCAAGCCGTCTTGGTTATTCCATAGATAATCGCGTTATTGATATGCTCCACGTTCAGCTCACCGATGACATGAATGCAAAAGTATCTGATGCCATGAATTCAGCATTAAAAGATTTACAGTAATCTTTAAATTTAAGCTCAAAAATATAGGGAATCCCGATTTCATTTGAAATGAAATAAGGATTCCCTTTTTATGCTTCTCACATGTTTACCAGTCAAGAGTGTTATTCTCAATCTTCTTGTCACGAAGCATCAGGTCGTTTATCGCATCCTGAGGTGCTTTGCCCTCAAACAGGATCTCATTTACAGTCTCAACAATAGGCATTTCAACATCGTAACGTCTAGCCAGTTCCAGAGCAGCCTTCGCGCTGTAAACACCCTCTACAACCATCTTAACTTCATCCATTGCTTCCTGCATGGATTTGCCCTGTCCGATAAGGATTCCGGCTCTTCTGTTTCTGGAATGCATGGACGCACATGTAACAATAAGATCTCCGATTCCGGAAAGACCGCTAAAGGTCTCGAATTTGCCTCCCATAGCCATTCCCAGTCTTCCAATCTCAGCTATTCCTCGTGTTATAAGAGCCGCCTTAGCATTGTCGCCAAGACCATAACCATCTGCCATTCCGGCTGCAAGAGCAATGACGTTTTTAAGAGCTGCTCCAATCTCGATGCCCAGCATATCAGGACTGATGTAAACCCTGAAGAAGTTGTTCATGAAGATATTCTGTACATATCTCGCAGTTTCTTTATCAAAGGCTCCTACTACAATAGTGGTAGGCATGCCCTTACCAACCTCCTCTGCATGAGATGGTCCTGATAATACACATACCTGGCTTCCGGGTATTTCATCAAGAATCACATCCGACATAACCATCAGAGTCTCTTCCTCAATACCCTTAGTGCAGTTAACAATTATCTGCTTGTGCTCCTCAGATGGCTTTATGTAAGGTGCCATCTTTTGAACAGTTTCACGCATGTGTGCAGAAGGAACAACAATTACCAAAAGGTCCTTGTCAGCAACCGCATTTTCCATGTCAGAAGTAAACTCTACGGAATCATCAAGTATTACTCCGGGAAGCTTGTCCTCGTTGCCATGATAAGCTCTAAGCTTCTCAACTGTAGACTCGCTTCTTGACCAGACCACTACTTTGTGTCCGTTTTTAGAAAGAAGATACGCGAGCGCTATTCCCCAGCTACCCGCGCCAATTATGCCAATCTCTGTACTCAATTAAATTCTCCCTCGCTGTAATTAATTGACTAATTCTTAATCGACTTTATTCTTTTTGAAGATATAAGTTTTTCTCTCGTTTCCTGAAAGGAGCTTTTGAATGTTTCCCCTGTGCTGATAAAATGCCAGAGCAGTGAGAAACGCCAAGATTATATAAACCTCGATAAGTGCTCCCTGTGGGGCAAAAAAGAGTCCCATCTGACCATAAATAATTACCATTATAAGCAGCGCTGAATAATAGAAAAGGCTGCAGATAGATACAATGTGAAACAGATTAAGAGGAAGGAAAAATGCTATAAGTCCCATCACAATAAACCATGGAGTAAACTGAATTCCAAGATAGATTGTGTATCCTGCTGTGCAGGCAATTCCTTTGCCGCCCTTAAATTTCAGCATAACCGGAAAATCATGGCCAAGTACGGCACCGGCTGCCGTATATGTAATATACAGGATGATATACTCCGGATTTGCCTTGCCAAATAACAGATATGTTATGAATATGGCAGTCATGCACTTAAGCATATCTCCCAAAAGAACTATGCCACCGGCTTTTGGTCCCATAACCCTCAGTGTATTGGTAGTACCGGCGTTTCCGCTTCCTACCTTTCTGATATCAACTCCCTTGAGCTTACCGTAAAGAACAGCTGTCTGAAAAGTACCGAATACATACCCAATAACCAGGCAGATTATTCTCTCCACCAACAATCCAAGTCCCATCTTACTTATCCTCTTTTCTCTCCCTTATGATGAACCTCAGAGGTGTTCCCTTAAATCCAAAGGCCTCTCTTATCTGGTTCTCAATATATCTGGTATAACTAAAATGCATAAGCTTCTTGTCATTTACGAATATTACGAATGTAGGTGGTTTAACAGATGCCTGCGTAATATAGTAAAGCTTAAGAATCTTACCCTTATCACTCGGTGGCTGCTGCATAACTACAGCCTGAGTCATGATCTCATTAAGAACTCCGGTTGAAACTCTCAGAGCGTGGTTTTCCGAAACCATATCGATCATGTCATAGAGTTTAACCAGTCTCTGTCCTGTCTCAGCGGAAATAAATATAATCTCAGCATAATTCATGAAGGAAAGTGTGTTCCTGATGTCCTTCGTAAACTCTTTTACAGAGTGGTTATCCTTCTCAATAAGGTCCCACTTATTGACTGCAATGATTACGGCTTTGCCGCTCTCATGAGCAATTCCGGCAATCTTTGCATCCTGTTCGGTAACGCCTTCCTCAGCATTAATAACAAGGATTGCTACATCAGCTCTTTCTACAGCTCCTACAGTTCTTACGATCATGTAATGCTCAAGTTCATCCTTGACCTTGTTCTTGCGGCGAAGACCTGCAGTATCGATAAATGTATATTTCTTGCCGTTATATTTTACCTCAGTATCAATGGCATCTCTTGTGGTACCGGCTATATCAGATACGATAAGTCTGTTCTCGCCGATAAGCTTGTTGATAATTGATGATTTACCAACATTAGGCTTACCTATAATGGCTATCTTAGTGACGTCGTCCTCTTCCTCTGAAGTTGCATCCTTCTTGAAGTGACTAACAACTTCCTCCAAAAGATCTCCGATACCCTGCTTGTTTACAGCAGAAATTGGGAAAGGCTCACCGATTCCAAGGTTATAGAACTCGTAGACATCCAAAGAATCTCTGTTGTAGTTATCAACTTTATTGACACAAAGAACTACCGGCTTGCCTGAGCGCCTCAGCATATCTGCAACTTTGGAATCAGAATCCGTAAGTCCCTGCTTAACATCAACCATGAAAATAATGACATCCGCAGTATCAATGGCAATCTGCGCCTGCTCTCTCATCTGTGCCAGGATAATATCCTTGGAATCAGGCTCGATACCACCGGTATCGATAAGAGTAAAGCTGTTGTTGAGCCACTCCACATCCTGATAAATACGATCTCTTGTAACGCCCGGAGTGTCCTGGACAATAGCAATCCTACTACCTGCCAGAGCGTTAAATAGTGTTGATTTTCCTACGTTTGGTCTTCCAACCACCGCTACTATGTTTTTTTTGCTCATAAAAATCCTTATCTTTCGTGCACTTAGAAACTCTTAGTACAGTTCAATCTCTTCAAGCGGAATATCAAATAGATTTGCCACAAGGCTGTGTCCATCGCACTTAGATATTCCGACATCTACTCCAAGTTCTCTCTCAATATCGCAGATTCTGACATCATCAAGAAGATAGTCTTCCCCGCTTCTTAAGAGGTTTTCCGGAAGGAACAGTGTCTGTCCCAGGTCTTTATCCTTAAGCTGCTTTATTATATCCTGGCCGGTCAATAACCCCGACACTGTAATTCTTTCGCCAAAAAACTCATTGATTATCTCATAAACATTGACTGTAAGTCCAGTACAAACTTTTGCAGCCCTGTCAGCCAGCTCTTTAATGCAAGGATACACAAGCCTTCCGGTGGCTATTGAAATAGTCCGGTTAAGATTATCTATATGGTCTTTGTGAGTTTTTAAAACGCTCTCAAAAGCCTCTTCATACTCATTTATGAGAAGCCTCATCATGCCGACGCCGTTTTCAAGCTGAATATAGCCGTCGTAGCGCTCTTCCTCAGGGAAATCTCTGCCTGCCAGGAAATACCATTCATCAGAGGCGTGGATAAAGTGTATTCCATGCTCTTCGTATATCTTTTTCTGCCAGCTTTCTATCTCATCGATGACCTCTATGGCATCCTCATGGGTAAAGGGCTCCAGCGGATATAATCCGTCCCTGTACCGGGAAAGTCCTACAGGAACCACGGATACACTCTGAAGATTCGGAATGTACTTGCTAAGATCACTTATGGAACGGGTCAATTCCTCTTTATCATTGACCCCCTTGCATAAAACTATCTGTCCGTTAAGCTCAATGCCTGTTCCCGGAGCGCAGAGTCTGTCAACTTTCTTAAGAGCCTCCCCGGCGAATCTGTTGCCCAGCATCTTGCATCTTAGTTCCGGATTAGTGGTCTGAAAAGAGACATTGATAGGAGAAAGATGATACTTAAGTATCCTGTCTATATCTGCATCAGACATATTTGTGAGAGTAACATAATTTCCCTGAAGGAATGATAGTCTTGAATCATCATCCTTGAAATAAAGAGTTTCTCTCATGCCCTTTGGCATCTGATCAATGAAACAGAAGATGCACTTGTTACTGCAGGATCTGTAGTCATCCATCAGACCATTTTCAAATTCAATTCCAAGATCCTCATCAAAATCCTTATCTATATCGAGAAGCCACTCTTCTCCGTCAGCTTTTTTTATCAGAACATCCAGATGATCATCCTGAACCAGATACTGGAAGTCAAATATATCAGTCAGCTCCTGATCATTTATCTTAAGAAGAATATCTCCGGGTTCTATATTTAGTTCTTCAGCTATGCTGCCCTCAAGGACAGTTCCAATCTTATGTCCTTCGTATTTCTTCATAAAAATCCTATATTCGAGTAGTATTGGCCTTGCTACGCAATCCCCCATCAATTATACATGAATTTCCTTGACGTGTCAGTAAATCTAATGTTAAAACAATATAGGTAAAGGATATTCTATATTCAATTATAAAGGGGATTATTATGCCAGATTTTCACAAACTTGAAGGCACTATTCCGGTAGCTCCGCTTAGTCTTATCGTAATGGAGTCCGCCAAAGAGCTGGGATGCAGCGTTGATAATTATATCTCGCAGTTCAGACACGAGCTCTACAAAATGCCCGAGAATGATCCTGCTTTTCACGGCTATGTAAAAGATAGCTATCAGATAAAGTACAGCCTGGACAGATTCGGAAGTGGTGAGGCTAAGTGCACCATCAGCCAGAGTGTTCGAGGCAATGATGTGTACATTCTTACAGATGTCTGCAATTACAGCATTACCTACAAGATGTACAACTACATAAACCATAAGTCTCCTGATGATCATTATCAGGATCTTAAGCGCGTTATCGGTGCCATCACAGGTAATGCAAAGCGTATCAATGTTATCATACCATTCCTTTATGAAGGCAGACAGCACAAGAGAAACGCTCAGGAATCTTTGGATGCAGCTCAGATGTTTAAAGAGCTCCATGATATGGGTATTACAAACTTCATTACTTTTGATGCCCATGACCCAAGAATTTCAAATGCTGAGCCTCTTGGCGGATTTGATAACTTCCTTGCTTCCTATCAGTTTATGAAAGCTCTTTTATCCCATATCGATGACCTTATTGTCGACAAGGATCATCTCACCGTCATCTCTCCTGATGAAGGTGCTTTGGACAGAGCCGTTTATTTTGCCAACGTTATTGGTGCTGATACAGGTATGTTCTACAAGAGACGTGATTATGCTCACGTTGTTAACGGAACTAACCCGATTGTTGCTCACGAATTCCTTGGTTCTGATATTTCAGGAAGAGACGTCATTATTATTGATGATATGATCTCCTCCGGCTCAAGTATGATTGACACAGCCAAGCAGCTCAAGAATATGGGTGCCAAGCGCGTATTTATCTGTACAACCTTCGGCCTTTTCACTGATGGTATGGGTAAGTTCGATGATGGTTACAAGAACGGCTATTTCGACGCTGTTATCACTACAAACCTTACCTACATGAATGAAGAGATAACATCAAGAGAATATGTTTATATCGCTGATATGGGCAAATTCCTTGCAACCATCATTGATTTCATGAACCACGACGCATCAATGTCCTCAGTTAATATGCCTACCGACAAGATTCACGAGATTGTGGGCAAATACAACTCCGGTTGCAAGACACCTACTGAGCTTTTTGATTAAACGTAATATATGTCTTAAAAAGATCTCCATCGAGCCTTACTTCAAACTCGCCACCCTGCAGTTTGGTAAGGCTCTTTGCTATAGAAAGGCCAAGTCCGTACCCTTCCGTTGATCTGGATTCATCCCCTCTTACAAAACGCTCTGAAAGAGCATCTGCATCAATGCCTATTGCTGCAGCAGAGACATTCTTTATTGAAAAGACTGCTTTCCCATCCTTTTGCTTTAGCTCCATATGTACCTTTGTACCTTTTAAAGCATATTTGAAAATATTGGTAAAAAGATTCTCTATAACTCTCCACAACATCTCAGGATCCGCATCAATCATGATTTTTCTGTCCTCATGTTTAAATGTCGGCTTTAGCTCTTTTTCCTCAAATCTATCATAGTTTTCTCCAATACACTGATTTATTAGTGTGCCAAAATCAATGCATGTAAGTTTTGCCTTGATATTACCAGAACTAAGCTTTGATGCTTCAACAAGATCTTCCGTTAAACTTTTTAACTTAAAGGATTTTGCCTCAAGAATATCAAGATAACTCTGAACCTTAGGGTTCTCTACACCTTCGCGTTTAATAAGTCCGACGTAATTTATTATTGATGTAAGGGGAGTTTTGATGTCATGAGATACATTTGTAATTAGACTGGCTTTGAACTTTTCGTAGCTTATGCTCTTTTCGACAGCATCTTCTATGATTTCGCCAAAAGAATTAACTGCAAGGGCCAGAGTTTTGTTGTCAAATAAAAGGTTCTTTGTATCAACTCTGGATGAAATCTGTCCCTGTTTAATCTGCAGCATGGTCTGAAGGATCTTTTTCTTGTCCTTATGCTGCTTGAAAAGAAACAGGATAAAAACTATAAGAAAGATAATATAAGGTATCGCAAATATAAACATTTCAAATATCCTCAACCTTATATCCAACGCCCCAGACAAGCTTTAAAAACTTGGGATCTTTAGGGTTTATCTCTATCTTTTCCCTGATATGTCTTATGTGTACGGTCACCGTGTTCTCGGACCTGAACCCATCAGTATAATCTTGCCATATATTCTCAAAGATCTGTTCAATGGAATACACCTTTCCTTTGTTCTTAACAAGGAAGAGCAAAATACTGTGTTCAATAGGGGTAAGCCTAACTTCATCACCATATACATAACAGGTCTTGGCGTTTTCATCCAGGCATAGCCCTCCGGTTGAGTAAATTCCGGTGGTATTCATTTCTGAGCCAAGGGACATATATCTCCTGATATTTGACTTCACTCTTGCCACAAGTTCCAATGGATTAAAGGGCTTAGTCATGTAATCATCCGCTCCCAGATTAAGTCCCAGGATTTTGTCTGCATCTTCCGATTTTGCAGATAAGAAGATTACCGGAATGGAGCTCTTTTTCCTTATCTCCTTGATAAGTCTTATTCCGTCCATATTTGGCATCATTATATCTATGACAGCCAGATGGATCTTGTTAGTCTTAAGGGCTTCAATTGCCTCGAAGCCGTCATGAGCCTTTACTACCGAAAAGCCCTCCTCGCTAAGGTAAAGCTCAATAGAATCGACGATTTCCCTGTCATCGTCACATATCAATATATTTTCCATTATTTTTATAACCTTTTTAATTCAAAAACTTACGTAACTTCTTTTAGAGAAAGGAATGCCGCCAGATTCCCCCTATCCTCGTGATGAATCCTATGAGAAAACAGAAGCTCCGGGTTGCATCTGGTACATACATCGGTAATCAGTATGTTTTCTTCTTTCACGCCGCACTTAATAAGAGTAAGCCTGATTGCATTCCATAAATATAATCTGTATTTATTCTCAGGATATTTTATGAGTATTTTGCAACCCTCAAGTTCATCATTTGTATAGTTCTCAGAAAACTCAGTTGCAACATCCTCTCCGATTTCGTAGCATGGTCCGCATATAGAAGGGCCAACAGCGCAGATAAGATCTGCAGGATCTGTGCCATAGTTTTTCGTCATAAGCTCAACAGTTCTTGCTGAGATTTCACCCTTTGTCCCCTTCCAGCCGGAATGTGATAAGCCAATAGCTCTTTTCACCGGATCAACAAAATAGACCGGCGGACAGTCAGCATGAAATGTAGAAAGAATAATGCCCGGAACATTTGTGATGAGTCCGTCAATATCAGTGTAATCCCTCTGGATCAGAGGTCCTTTACCCCGATCAGCTTCAGTTATAACCTTCACATTTGTTGTATGAGTCTGAAATGTTGAAACAAAGTCTCTTAAGTTATGTCCATGTCCCATAACCTCAGAAATTCTGCAATAGTTCTCATCAACTGATTCCTTAACGTCGCCTCTTGTGTAGCTGAGATTCATAGACTCATAGCAGCCTTTGCTTACGCCACCAAGCCTAGTACTAAAGAGGTGATCAACTATTCCCAGTTCTTCAATTTTAGGAAAAACAAAATAATATACTCCGTTTTTTTCTCTAAGTTCCAAAGACTGTATATCACCGGTGCGCTTAAAATTTATAGTATTCATTGTCATCTTTCCTTCCGCAGACATTTCAAAATTCAACATATATCCAAAGCCTACTATTGCTTATATGAATACATTATACCAATGTTCAGTAAGCATACTCAAAGGCATTCTTGTGCCACCTTATTACTACAGCATCTTCTGCGCCTGACAGTGCCAAAACATCGTATCTTATAGGTATTTCAAGGGATTTAAACTTTGAGATAAGATAGAAATTAGAAATTCTGCAGATTTGCTTTTGCTTTTTGAAATTAACTGCCGCTTCAGGTCCACCGCAGCGGTCGTTTGCTCTGTATTTCACTTCAATAAAACACAGATATCTTCCGTCATATGCAATAATATCAATTTCACCCCGAAGCGCTCTGAAGTTTCGTTCTATTATTCTTCCACCATGTTCCTCTATAAAATCGCAGGCTAAGTTTTCATAAAAATCACCTATTACTCTTTTGTTCACAGCATAAATAATCCTCCGTTAAAAAAGTGGAAATTTTTGGCGATAAGCCCTGATGCACATACGTGCAGATCTGTTAAGCAAATGAAGAAACATTTGCTCTAACGAACGAATAATAAAATATCATAGAAAAAAGTATATGTAAAGAAAAATTTTCTCTTATCTTTTACTCTTATCTTTGGCCTTTATCTTGTCCATAGCATCCACGAATACAAGGATTTCGGCAACAACTTCGTATAGCTCCGGAGGAATCATCTCACCAATTTCAAGGCGCGACAAAGTATCTGCCAGTTTACTGTCCTCATGAACAGGAATCTTGTTCTCTTTAGCCTGTTCGATGATCTTTTCTGCCAGCGCACCCTTACCTGAAGCTATGACCTTAGGCGCTCCGTCTTCATTAGGGTCATACCCAAGAGCAACCGCGGTTTTTACTTTTTCTTTTTGCCTGTCTTCTGCCATATCAATTATGCTCTCGCGTCAAAAGAAGTTGTAGAAATGATCGGTGTTCTCTCTACACTCAGCATCTCATCCACCGCCGCGTCCTGTCCGTCTATATCGTCATGAAGCTTTAATGTAACCTGCATTGTATATCCCCTCTTTTCAAGCCTTTCGTTCAGGATATACATATTGTCGTTTATGAGTGTCAAAACATCATCATCCATAACGTAGAAGTTTGTGGTAACCTTAGTGTCCTTCAGCTTCACAAATACATCCACAGGGCCCAGGTTCTCCATATCAAGATGAAGCACAGCACTTACAGATCCGTCTTCGCTGAGTTTCTTGTGCTTGTTCTGGTACACATAAAGATCACCATGCACATTCTGACCTGTCATCTGAAGCGGAAGCTGAATATACTGGAACATCTGGTTCAAATGATTCATAAAGTCCAGGTTATTACTAAGATTATTAGCAGCCTGCCCAAGACTTGAATTAGCCATAGGTGAATTATTCACCGCATCTGCAAGGGCTTTTGCCTGACTTCCGAGTCTTTGATAAAGATTTTCGATATTTTCTTTTTTCTCAACATCACCGGGCTTTAGGAGCCACTGGGATTCAATGTTTTCTTTTAAAAGCTTATTATATTCATCTGAGGAAAAGAGCTTTTTCCAAGCTGCGACTTCTACGGGATTATTTAGTGCAGATTCATCAAATGATGATGCCAGTTCCTTGAATAAAAGCCCGG